>VTLG01013527.1_pt1 | contig 14223 bp, 20 predicted proteins | sample 4694571 | NCBI WGS metagenome assembly VTLG01 (sample SAMN12604809, study PRJNA352737) | marine metagenome | biome: ENVO:00000447; feature: ENVO:00000209|ENVO:00000569|ENVO:01000036; material: ENVO:00002151; isolation source: viral sequences binned using virsorter ...
GGAATGATAAAAAAAGGGCTTGAAGGTCCAGCAGGCCCTAGGCAATATGATACTATAGACCCAGAGCTTGTAAATAACAAAATAGTAATGAGAGCGTTACAGCGTCGTGTAACTGACCCAAATGTAAGCAGAGATAGAAAACGGGATGCTATGAGAAAATTAGCTCAGCTTAATGTTAAGTCGTTTAAAGTTAAAAACCCTAATCCAAACGTAAGAGAAAATGTTCAAGTAAGGATAAATCATCAATTAGAAGCAATGGGGTATAATCCTAATGCTAAAGTAAGTTCTAAGTTTGGAATAGGAGAAAATTTAACTAATGATGATGTTTACAGAATGTGGAAAAGAGGCGATATATCAAGAAAAGAACATTTAATGTTTACTAAATTTGACCCAGCCCAATTACAGCATGTAAAACATCCTTTTGGGCCTAAATTTTCAAATTGGGACAGATTGCCTCCTAGTGAGGTATTAAAAGGCCCTTATAGTGGAGCTGCTAAATCTCCTAAAACAAGACGTCAATTAATAGAAGAAAAGATAGAAAGAATAAGGAACAATCCTGAGCTTTCAAGAAATTTTCTATCAAACTTACAAAGAAACGTAGACGAAAATATAAAAAAATACGGGAAATAAAATTTATGGAGGTACAATGCAATTAGCAATGGCAAAATTAGTAATGAAGTTAGTTCAAACTGGAAATAAAAAAGGTCTTAGAATGCTTGCAAATCAAAGTTCTAATAAAGGCTCAGTAGAATCAATGATAACAAAATCTATTAATACTTTAAGTGGTTCTAAAAATTCTAAAATAAGACCTTTAGAAAGTGAAGCTTTTGCTCCTAAGGGAACATTTACTAAAAAGTTTTATGAAGATGGTTATAATCTTACAGATAATTTTCATAAGACTGATTGGGAGACTTTTGATGAGTTAATGGAAATTAATCCTGGTAAAGTAAATCAATGGATAGGTCCTAAATTTAATAAGAAAAATTTAGAATTATTATAAGTGTACACTATAGATATACATCATAAAGGAGATAATGCTCCTACGACATATAAAATATTTAAAAAAGAAGAAGCAGATAGTGAGAATATTCAATACAGATACTGGAGAGAAGCGGGAGAGGGAGAATACGGCATATCGGACGACAATTACGTTGCCAAAGTCATCTCCAAGTCCGTTTATAAGCCTACCAGCGTTTATATTCGCTATCCTTATGGCTACACTTTTTTTAATCCTAAGTATGAGTCTGTTAGTCTTAAGGCGAGTGGTCGCAAGTCTAATACGACCATTTCGGGAAAGACTCAATGGGAAGTCTTGTCTAACGGGCAAAAAATGAAAAATCTAGCCATGGTTTATGCTCAGACTATGGATTATGATAAAGCAATAGAACACGTTCTAGATAATCCTACTGACAATCAAAAAGTCATGTGGAAGAGAAGAATGAAGAAGGAGAAGTTTAAAGATATGGTAAGAGACGAGTTACAATCATTATTAAAAGAGCACGGGTTAACAGAAGAATATACCCTTCAACTATTAGAAGATACTATACAAACAGCTAAAGCTAAAGGCGATGTTACTAATTTAATGAGAGCTGTAGATAATTTGCAAGATATGCACGGGATGAAAGAAAAACATCTTGTTAAAACTACGGAGCAAATTGAAGCTACTAGCAATACTAAGCTTATTGATGAACTCAGGGAAACTGAAGATAAGTTAATAGCTACTAAAACTACAATTACGGAGGAATAATGGCTAAAAAAAAGAAAAAGTATAAAGGTACTGGAAAAACTTATAAAAGCGAAAAAGTAGATATTAAATACTAGTTTAATGGACTACGAAGAAAAGTACGAGCAATTACAAGCTCTTAAGAAGTTAAAGAGTAACATGGCTTTATTTGGAAAGTATTGCTTTCCAACTGCTTTAAAGAAAAGCACTCCCCCTTTTCATACTAATATTTATAAAGATTTAGCAAATGATGAAAAAAGAAGAGTGTTGATAGCTGCGCCGAGGGGTACAGCTAAATCTACTGTAACTACACTTATATACCCTCTATGGAGAGCGGCATTTAAAAAATCAAATGAAGAACTATTTATAGTTATTATATCAGAATCACAGGCACAGTCTATTAACTTCCTATCTAGAATTAAATACCATTTGACTTTTAGCACTCAATTTAAATCAATATTTGGAGACTTAGGTCCTGAAACAGCTAGTAGATGGACTCATACTGATATTATACTTGCAAACAATACTAGGATGGTTGCTGTTGGAACAGGTCAAAGAGTTAGGGGTTTCTTGCAAGGAGATACTCGTCCTAATTTAATTATAGTAGATGACTTTGAATCTGAGCTTAATGCATACACACCAGAAGCAAGAGCTAAAAATAGAAAATGGTTAACAGAAGCAGTTATACCATCTTTATCAGATGAAGGCAAGATAGCTATGATTGGAACAGTTATATCAGAAGATTGTTTTTTATGTTGGGCTAAAGAGTCAAGCGCTTGGAATGTGCTATGGTTTTCTATATGGGATGATGATGAAAAGAGTATATGGCCTGAAAGGTTTCCAAAAGAACGTATACTTAGTATAAAAGAAGAGTTTAAATCTGTTGGTAATATAAATGGATTTTTCCAGGAGTATATGAACATAGCTCAATCTCCTGATGATGCTCCTTTTCAACCTGCATGGATTAAAATACATAATTGGGAGTATAAAAGAATACAAGGTCAGAATTGTTTAGTTCAAAATTATGGAGATAAAGAAAATGAAAAAATTAAACCTGTTGAATTGTATGCTGGTGTGGACCCTGCATCTTCTCTTAGTGCTAGGGCTGATTATTTCGTTATTAGTATTATCGGTATTGATAGTGAAAATAATAAATATGTTGTTGATATCTATAGGAACAGAATATCTCCTGCTGAACAACCTAAATTGATTATAGATTATTATAAAAAATATAAACCTAGAAGAGTTAAAATAGAGACAGTGGGGTATCAAGAAGCTTTAAGAACTGGTGTAAGAGAAATAATGAGAGAAGAAAATCTTTATATACCAGGATTAGAATCAGGCGTCAAGCCTAGAAATGCTAAATCAGAAAGACTCTTGTCTTTAGTACCTATATTTGCAAAAGGACAATTTTATTTTAGAGCAGAAGACACACATGCTCAAGGAGAGTTTTTGTCATACCCTAAAGGAAAGCACGATGATATAATGGATTCTATATGGACTGCATTAGATGGTGCAAAACCTTGCAGAAGGAAAGAATTTGAAAGAATTTCAGACGAAGAATGGAGGAAACCGAATAAAAGTCTTGATTGGATGACTTTATAATTCGTAAATTACGTAGATGGAATATAATAAAAAAGACAATTTAGATAATACAGAAAGTATAGTTACTGAAACACAGGATTTATATCAAAAGTATTCTTCTAAAAGAGACACTTGGGCAGCTCAAGCTAAGGAAGATAAAGAGTTTAGATTAGGTAAACAATGGAGCGCTGAGCAAAGAAGAGTTTTAGAATCTCGAGGTCAAGCACCTATTGTTATTAATAGAATACATCCTGCTGTTGAATCAGCTAAAGCTATGCTTACTTCTAATAGACCAGCGTTTAGATGCGCTCCTAGAGAAGATTCTGATAATAAAATAGCTCAAGTAATGAGTAATTTATTAGCTTATATGTATGATGTATCAGACGGAAGAACAGTGGTAAGACAAGCTGTTGATGATTATTACGTTATGGGCGTAGGCTATTTGCATGTATACCAAGATTCTACTAAAGATATGGGTAAAGGTGAAGTATGCTTTCACGATGTAGACCCATTAGATGTATATGTTGACCCTAATAGTAGAAGTAGATTTTTTGATGATGCTGAAAACATTATTATATCAAAGCTTTTTACAAAAGAACAGGCTGTTAAATTATGGCCTATGTATGAAAAAAAGATTAAAAATGCTGGCGGAGGAAACTGGAGCAATGATTGGAATGCACCTGCTACTACAAGAGAAGACGATGGTCAAGTGACATTTCCAGAAGATGTCGGCAGATTAGACAATCAGGAATACATTAGAGGTTATGAAAGATATTACAAAGTAGATGTAGAAGAATTTAGAATTTTTGAAAAGTTTTCAGGCAAAGAGGATTTATTAAATGAAGAAGCTTTTCAAGAATATTTAAAAAAACCAGCTTATAAAATAAATGGTCAGTTAATACCAGATGAAGAAAAGGCATTAAATTTATATGCTCAGTTAGTAGTAAAAATGGACCAAATACATTTGCAAGAATTAAATATGATGAAAGAAGCTGGTTATGATGAGGCTAGTATTAAAGAATACGAAGAAAAAGGTCCTCAAGAAGTGAGTATGCTAAAATTAGTATATCACGATTTATTAAAAGAAGGTTTAATAGAAGTTGTTCAAGTAACAATGAAAAGAGTCAAACAATGTGTTATTATAGGTGATACAAAGTTATATTCAAGGATATTGCCAATAGAAAACTATCCTTTAGTTCCTATAATGAACATACATACAAGAACTCCTTATCCAGTTTCTGACGTAAGGCTTGTTAAAGGTTTGCAAGAATATATAAATAAAACACGCTCTTTGATAATTGCACACGCTACTACTAGTACAAATACAAAAATACTTGTCCCAGAAGGTAGTGTTGATATGAAAGATTTTGAAGAAAAGTGGGCGCAACCTGGTGTAGCAATACCATACGACCCAACTGATGGTGCTCCAGTACCAGTTCAGCCTACCCCTCTTCCTAATGAATTATATCAAAATGAAACAACTGCAAAAAATGATATTGACCATGCTTTAGGTTTATATGAAATGATGATGGGTAATGCTCAAGCAGCACCTCAGACATATAAAGCTACTATAAGTATTGATGAATTTGGTCAAAGGAAAATGAAGTCTAAGCTTGCCGATATAGAGGCAGCATTAAGTCGTTTAGGCCAAATAGCTATTCCTTTAATGCAACAACTATATACCGAACAAAAAGTATTTAGAGTTGTTCAACCTAATAATTCTATGAGTGAATATATGGTTAATAAAAGAATGTATGACGACAAGACTGGTGAAATAAAGATTTTTAATAATATAGCTGTTGGGAAATATGATGTCATAGTAGTAACAGGTTCAACACTTCCGTCTAATAGATATGCGGAACTTGAATTTTATATGGACGCTTTTTCTAAAGGACTTATTGACAGACAAGAAGTTCTTAAAAAGACTGAAATATTTGACATGGAAGGAGTTATGCAAAGAACTGATACAATACAGCAATTGCAACAACAACTTCAAGGTGCTCAAGAGCAAATTAAAAAACTTAAAGGCGATATGCAATCTAGAGATAGAGAAGCAGTTAACCTTAGGAAAAGGATTGAAGTTGAGAAGTTTAAATCAAACATGGACAGCGTTAGCAATAAAGCTAAAGCAGCAGGTACGATTTATGAAAAACGACTCGATGACAGTCTATCCACTGTAAAACAGCAGATAAGAGATTCTGCACAAAAAATAGGCTCACCCTCTCGTGGTGGAAAAGAGGCAGCTAAAAGGAGAAAGAAATAAAAATGTCACAAGAAAATATACAAGAAGATACCCCTCAAAGTAACGAACAGACTTTTCAAAGTTTGGAAGAAGCTGTCTTTGGCAGTGAAGATGTGGTGAACGAAGGCTCTTCAAATATCAATGACGCTTTCACATCTGGCGATGAAGGCAATACTCAAGCAGCTCCAGAAACTGGACAACCTGCAGAAGTTCAACAAGAATCAACTCAACCTGAAGAAGTTAGTAATGATGTAAAAAGATATCAATACTGGCAATCACAAGCTGACAAGTTAAAAAGTGAAAATGCAAACCTTAGACAAAGTCTTAATGAGGCTTTACCAAGGACACCGCAAGATTTACAACAACCTGAACAGTATGTGGAAGAAGGGGTTGATGAGTTTCCTGCGCCTCCTGATAGACCAGAAAGACCTAGAAATTTTAATAGAGAAGAAGCATATGCTGATTCTAATAGCGAAAGTGCTAGGTATTTAGACGAAGTAGAGGAATGGAGAGATAACATAAATGAATATAATACGTTAAAGACTCAATATCAAAGTGCTCTTATGGAAGAAAAATTCCAAAGCATGGAAAATGATAGAATAGCGGCAGCTCAAAGACAACAAGCTGCTCAGCAAAGAAATGCTCAAGCTAATCAAATCAAAGAACATGTTATGGGTCACTATGGTATGAATGAGTCTGAGACTGCAGATTTTATGCAAACAATGTCAAACCCTAATTCGTTAAACATAGATAACCTTGTCCAATTATATAGGATTCAAAAGGGTGGCGCTCAACAGCAACCTGCCCAACCTGAACCTAGTACAAACTTTCAACAAGTACAAAAAGCTCAGCAAATACCATCACCAATGGGCGTGATGCCTTCTGGGCAAAGTAATACTGATGGAAGAAGTATGGAAGACAAGATTATGGACACTATGATAGGGAATTTTAATAGTAAAAATCCTTGGAAGTAATTTATTAATCGCTCAACCAAAGGCCTAACAAGGCAGCTGAGGACGAGCATAATTTAAGGAAGGTCTATAATGGCAAACGTATACAGTAATGTAGCGTCCGCTGCTGGTAGCGGAACAGCCTCCTTAGATAACACTAGAAGAGTCTTTAATTTTGGAGATAGAGTTGCAGAACTTGCTCCAATGCAAAGTCCCTTCTTCGTATATTTATCAAAGGTGGCTAAAAAAGCTACTAATGACCCTGTTTTTAAATTTTTAGAACAGAGACATCAGTGGCAAAGACGTAATTTCGAAGTAACTCAATCAGCATTAACAATATCAGGTGCAGAATCGCATGGTGGTGAAGTAGATGCTGGTGAGGATTTAATTGTAACAGCAAAATATGATGAGTATGGTAAAATAAGCAGTGGTTCTCATTGCCCATTTATCGTGCCAGGTTGTATTTTAGCTGTTAAAGCTGACGATGGAAATGTTTATCGTTTTAAAGTTGAAGAAAATACAGTAGTTAATACTAGTGCAAGCACTGTTCACGATGGTACTGATATTGCTCATAAAACTTCAACAGGTAACACTGAAATCTCAGGTGAGAAACTTACTGCAATTGGAACTACAATTCCTGATGGAACTGTATTCTCTATAGGTAATAAAGGTCAAGTAATTGGCTCAGCATGGGCTGAGGGAACTGATACTCCTCTTGGTTGGGAAGATTCTTTATATGACAGAGAAGGATACTGTCAAATCTTCAAAACTGGTATGAGCATCTTTTCTGGTACAGCTTTAGCTACAGAATATAGAGGTATTGCTAATGAGTTTCAAAGAATATGGCAAGATAAACTTATGGAACATAAAATGGACATTGAACAAGCTATGTTATTTGGCGATGGTATAACTACTGCGGCTCAAGAAGCTGCATCTGGTGGTGCTCCAGTTAGATACTCACATGGTATGGTTCCTTTTACTTCATCTAATGGTAAAGTATATAACATGTCTTATGCTTCATCTGGTTATGATGCGTTCTTAGATGCAATGGAAGATTTCTTTGCTCCTGAATCTGGTAACAGTGGTAATAAGCTTGTCTTGGCTTCAAGAAAAGTTATTACTTACTTAAACAAATTAGGAAACGGAAGTTTTTTAAATAATTCTGTAGGCTCATCTCAATATAGATTAGATGTACAAACTATTCCTGGTGCTTTCGGGCATACAGTAACAATGGTAAATACTATATTTGGTAATTTACACTTTGTTGCTGAGCCTTTATTAAGAGGACCATGGGAAGATTATTGTGTAGCTATTGATATGAAAAATGTAGCATATAGACCACTAGTGGGTAACGGTATTAGTCGAGATACCTTCATTGAAACTAACGTACAAGACAACGGCGTTGATGGTAGGCAAGACCAAATCATCACTGAAGCTGGATTGGAAATTAGTCTTCCTGAAACTCACGCAATTCTTAAGTTTTCTTAAGGTAGGAGGATATTATGGGATGGACTAAAACGACTAAAGGTAATTCTATACTACTTACAGAAACTGTTACTATTGCGGATTCAGGTGGTGCTAATGCAACTTACATTCCAACTTCAGTAATTCCTAATGATTTACTTGACTGGGAAGATAAGAAATTTGCTGTAACTTTAAAGGTAACAGAAACTTCTAATACTGATGGTGATGTTGATGCATATGTACAAACTTCTGCTAATGGATTAACAACAGGAGATGTTGTGACTCCAGGCAGTGGTGCTCACCCAAATTGGATAAATTCAGTAACTTTAAACTACACTATAGATACATCTGCTGCAAGCGTTGCTTCGTTAGAAGCTGATTGCACAGATATTTATGGTCCTTTTATGCGAATCTGGTTATTTACAGATGGTGCAGATATTGAGGATAGTTGTTCTATTGAAGTATCAATAGCAGGAGTTGTTGGAACTGAGCAATCAGGGATGGAACAATCTGATATTGGCGGTGTAGGACCTGACCCATCATAATAAGTGGTTAGTTTGATTAATCGTAGTTGGGGAGTTTCGGCTCCCCACTACACAACGTGGAGATTTAAATGAGTGATTTAACAATAACAACAGGTGGTATTTCTGAATCTATAGTAAGTGGAAATAGAAGAAGCGGTGCTATAGTAAGAGTTAGACCTACTTTGCTTACTGCACAGACAGATGATGATGATGTTATGTTTAATGCTACTGAAATTCCAAATGCTGTTAGGACACAAGGGGGACTTTCTAAATTGCGAGGAATTACTTTATTAGACGATTATCAAAGGTCTGCTGCTATAAATATAATTCTTATGCAAGTTCAAACAAATTTTGGTACTCAAGGAAGTAACCCTAATATAACAGATGCAAATTTAAAAGCTGCAAAAGTTATTGGAGCAATTGATTGGGCTCATACTGATGGACAGTGTGTAATTAGTCAAGATTCTGGAAATGCATCTATATCTACATCAATGGGTACATCTGATAATAGTACTTGGAGGTCTCTTCCAATGCTTCTTCAAGCAGAAGATAATTCAACAAGTGTTTATTTTACAGCAACTTTAAATATGGCTGATAATTCAAATAAAACATATGCAGCAGTTGATAATTTAGAGTTTATATTTCATATTGAATATTTAGATTAAGGAGAGAAAATGGCTTGGGACAGATTCCATAAAAGTTTTAATTATACAACGGGTTCAACGACAATGACTACAGGATACTTGTCTGAAACTATTACATTAGGTAATAACGCTGATGCAAGTACAAGCCAGTTGACTATTCCGACAAAATCTGATGCTACGATATTAGTAATGTTTAGTGCAGATTTAGCAGCTGATACATATGTTCAAATAGAGCATAGTGTAGATGGCACAACATGGTTTAAACAAGGTGAATTTGAAGAAGACCCTAATGTTGACCATGATGATATAAGTAAAAATATGGCAAAAATAGCAGCTATTGATGATAGTTTGACTAATGAAGACGAAGGTATAATGATGCTGTATAAAATAGATACTCACGGAGCGGGTATTTATACAAGATTTACAGTAAAAGCAAATGGCCAGAATGAAAGCAGCAAAACAGCTACTTTTTATTTCTTGCCACATTTTTAATTAAGGAGAAAATAAAATGGCAAATAGTGAAAGATATAACATTAACTTAGTACAATCTACTACAGTAAATGTTGCAAATCCACAAGTAGCTGCAAATATGGGACAAGAAAGTGGTCCTGGAAAAGATGCAAAAGGTGGATTTAAAGGTGGAAAAGGCGTAAAAGCTGGAGATAAAGGTAAGTCAACAGGCAGACCTGTTTCACCTGCACGTCCTGGCGGCGGCGGTGGTGGTGGTAAGAAAAAACCGTAATGCCTAAAGTTAAGAAATTAGCTAATAGATTTTCTGGGAGTGTTGGGAATCCTTGGCATGGTCAGGTGAATCCTGATACTCGTAGAAAGTTAAATTTAAAGAAGAAAAAAGGTAAATAATGGCAACCGTAGGTGAAAGAATAACTGATTTAATAGGTAGTGATTATAGCGTTATACCTGCAAATAGTAAAGCAGATTTAATAAATGCAGCTATAAATGAAGTAGCTGATTTACTTCCTTCTGAATTATTATTAAAATATGCAGTAGACCCTATCAATTTAACTAATAGTGACCCAACATCAAGTGCTGTAAAAGGTAAAAAGATTTTGCTTGTCACAAGATTAGATGGTAGCGGAGGTTATAATAGAGAGTGTATGCCAGTTTCTATAGAAGACTTTCAAAAAGCAAAAGATTCTAATAGTATTTATCATGCTACAAAATTTAGTCCTGTATATTCATATGAAACAGATGCAGGCTCTACTACATTAACAGTATATCCTACGCCTATTACGAATGAAGAAGGGAAAATATATTATTACTCATATCTTGATTCAGACCAATCAGGAAGTACAACACCAACAGGATTTCCTGATGAAGCTGTACAAGCTATTGTTTTAAAGTCTAGTATTAATATTTTACAAGCTTATATAAGTGATTTTGTTCAAGATGAAGAAGACCAAGAAATGCAATCTATGATTAATGGACAAATACAATCATTAGGAGCTTTGTATACAGTTGAAATAAATAGATTTAGAGAGCCTGATGGAACGCCTAGAGGAGAATAATGACTACTAAAGAAATGATAGAATTAATACAGCAACATCATCCTCATATGGGAGAGACTGAAGCTATAAAACTTTTAAACAGAGCAAAAAATGAATTTTGTGAAGAAACTGATATTTATAAAAAAACTGATGGTACTATAGATACAGTAGCAGACCAAAGATGGTATGATATACCAAGTGGTTTGTTGAAAATAGAAGAAGTTTATTTTGATGATGTTAAAATACCAAGATTACAAGGTAATCCAATTATAAATGATGAGGGTTAATTATGGCAAATAAAAAAGAATATTTCTATTTTATAGATACTCATACAGCGGGTGAAAAAATAGCTATTGTAGAAAAGGCTACAAATGTTGTTAGTAGGAATGGATGGACTTCTAATTATAAAACAGTTCAAACAGCTGGTAATAATATATTAAAAATTAGAGGTTCTTTTATAGATGATGATTTGTCTGCCAATGCAATGACAGGTACTTATTCTAATATACCTTCAAGGTTTCATGAAGGTGTAGTACATAAAGCTATAGCTATAGGTTATAGAGACCCTAGACACCTAGAGCCTGAAATGGCTAGTTATTTTGAGAATGAATTTTTTAAAGTTTTAAAAAGAGCAAAGAAGTTTGTAAGAAGCAACTATCAATCAACAGGATTTATTAGACCTCAAGATTTTTAGTTAATAGGAGTTAGCATTGGATTGGATAGAGTTATTAGAAAGATATGGAGTTCCTTTGGTAGTAGCAGTTGCATTTTGGATGTTTATTCAAAAGCAAAACAAGTTTATACAAGACGAGCTTCAAAAAGAATTAAGAGAGTCATTTACAAGAGTTGAGGGCATTATTGTTAAGCTTATAGACCAGCAAAAAAAGATGCAACTAGAGCAAAAAGGTATTGAGCAAAGTTATAGAACTCTTGTCGAAGTAATTGCAAAACTGTCGGGCAATGGGTTAAGAGATAAATTTTTAAGAATGCAGGAAAAAAATGAAAACAAAAAATACTAAAGAAGATTTAATTTTATCGCATGTTGAATATATTAGAACAAGGGTTGATGAGATAAATGGTAGAGTTAGAGAAAACGAAAATCAAATATCTTGGATTAAAGGTATAGGCTCAACATTTGTCTTTATAGTAAGTGTTATATTAACATGGTTTGGCATAGAAAAATGATACAAGCAATTATAGTAAAAGCAATTATAGGAAAAATAATGGAAGCAATTGAAGAAGCTGATGATAAGCGTATTGCAAAAAACCATGAAAAAAGAATTAAAAAGTTAGAAAAAAATTCACATCCAAGAGCTGATTGGATTTGTATGGATTGTGGGTGTAAAGCAAAAAAAGTAGAAAAACCAACTAGGAGAAAGAATGGGTAAATTATTAGGAGCAATTGCAACTAAATTACTTAGTGAAAAAGTGTTAATAGCTATAGTTATGAAACTTGGTGATTGGTTAGTCAAAAGAAGTTCTAATGACTTAGATGATAAAATCTGGGCAGAAGTAAGCAAAGCTTTAGAGGAAAATGCTTAAACCTGGTTTATCTAAGGATAATACTAGATTAGTTATGCTCGAGGATGTTATATCTACTGATGGCAAATTAGTAGAAAACTTGCTTGATTTATCTGGCGGAAATTCAGAACACGTTTGTAAAACAAAACCGTCTTCATGTCCTAAATGTGAATCTCCTGAAGTATTAGGAGTTGAAATTATAGGAGCTTATGATGGCATATTGTTTTGGGAATGCGATGTCTGCGAGCATACAATTCTTCGATTTAAAGAAGAAATAACTGAGAAATATCTTCAGTTAGCGAAAGGATTATGGACTAACCCAGAAGATTGGGGTTATGTTCCTCGTTCTAAATTTAACTAGGAGTTTTTTGATATATGAAAAAAACTAAAAGCGGAGTACTAAAGCGAGCTATAGTAACTCCAGATAAGCATGCGCCTATACACGATAAGGCAGCAATAAATGTAGTTAAACAAGCAATAGAGCTCGTAAAGCCCGAAATATACGTTGATTTGGGCGATTTAGGTGAGTTTGGTAGTGTATCACATTGGCAATGGAAACGTAAGAAAAAACCACCATTAGAGTACATTATGCCTAAAGTAGATGAAGACATAGCGGGAGTGAATGCTTTATTAGATGAAATTGACAAGTCATTAGACAAAGTCAAATGTAAAGAAAGACACATTTGTGCAGGGAATCACGATGAATGGTTAGATAGATTCGTAGAAGAGCATCCTTACTTAAAAGGATATCGTTTTGAACAAGCATGTAAGTTCAAGGAACGAGGATACAAATATCACCCACCAGGTGAGTATCTTAAAATAGGAAAGCTCTATTTTTATCACGGGCATCATTTTGGTGGTCAATACCACGCAGCGAATCATCTTAGAAAATTAGGTGCCAATATAATATATGGCCATCATCATTCCCTGCAACAAGATAGCGTGACTTTTATGGACGGTCCTAAATCAGCTTGGTCTTTAGGATGCTTAAAAGATATGAGTTCAGAAAAAAACGCATGGCTAGGTGGAAGACAGCATAAATGGGCACATGCCTTTGCGATAGTAGATTTTTATAAAGGCGGTAAATTTACCGTAGATATAGTACAAATAATAGATGGAAAAGCAGCAGTATGGGGAAAGCTACTAGACGGGAACAAATAATAATAGTACCAGATGATTATTGGACAAGTACTTTGTCTAATATAAAATGGATAGTAAAGGAGAAGAATGCCAAGAAGTCTTAAGGAAATAAAAGCCTTTCAATCAGGCACGATACATAATGCGTCTGAAAGAGATATATCAGATGATACAGCTTCGTTTTCTCTTAATATAGACCCTATGTCAGAAAATGGTACTCTTGATGGAATTAAAAATGATAAATTAATTGCATCTACTGATAATAAATTAACTAATTCCTTATATCCAGTAAACTGGGGTTCTACAAATCAACATGCAGCTAGTGCTAATTATAACAGGTCTTCTGTTATATTACCTGACATAAGCGTATTTGACCTTGGATATGAAACTTCAGATTTAGCTTTTATAGGAACTAAAGGAAGAAAAGAAAATTTAAAAATATTAGGAGTATCTCCTTGGTGGGAACATGTTATAATATCAACTACATCAAATGCTTCTTTTACACCTACATCTGCAGTTACAGCTACTCAAGATACAATACCTTATTTAACACAGACTAATGCTATTGTTGAGAATAATCTCCCTGATGCTGATTTTGAAGCTACTGGATTTACTGACGGAACAGCTACTATAGAATGTAAAGACGCTACTAGAACTAATTATGACACAAGTAATGATAATTATTTTACCATTACAACTCCAGATAACAAAACAATTTCATATAAATTTCTTGATGGAAGCGCAACTTCTGCTACTGGAACTGCAGCTGGAGGTTATACTATAATAGGAATGAGTGATGTAACTGAAAATGTTACAGCAATAGCTACTAATGTTAAAAATGCTATTGAAAATGCTACTAATGGCCATGGAGGAAGAATAAGTATTTCTCAAGCTTCTGGTGTATTAACTTTAACTTATATTCAAAAAGG
>VTLG01006476.1_pt1 | contig 14219 bp, 12 predicted proteins | sample 4694571 | NCBI WGS metagenome assembly VTLG01 (sample SAMN12604809, study PRJNA352737) | marine metagenome | biome: ENVO:00000447; feature: ENVO:00000209|ENVO:00000569|ENVO:01000036; material: ENVO:00002151; isolation source: viral sequences binned using virsorter ...
GCCAGGAGTAATAAATGATGATTCAGAATTTTTCTCTGGTGCTGAACGAGATAACGAAATATCATCATTAGAAGCAGCATTAGCTGGTATAGCTTCTGGTATTATAAAAATACCAGAGGGATTTGCATCATTAGGTGCAGAGCTATTAGATTTTTCTGGTATGACAAACAACGCTGCAGCTAAAGTAGAACAAGCGTTTGATAAAATTAATCCATTTGAAGAAGTAGCAGAACAAAGAGCAGCTGGTAAAATACTACAAGCTCTAGTTCAAATAGGTGTGCCAGCAACTGCAGGTGCAAAGATAGCAAGTAAGCTTGCAACCAAAGCATTACAAGCTAGAAAAGCAGGAACATACGTAAATCTAAAAGGTAAAAATGTTAGAAAAGGTATGGAGAAAGTATATAAATTAAATGATAAATCTAGAGCAAAACGTTTTGCAGCTGGTGTCGTGGGCGGAGCAGCGGGAGAAACTTTTGTAGCTGATGTAGAAAATATTGGAACAATAGGTGATGCTTTTGATATTGGTCCTACACAATTAGATTTAGATGAATCACAAGATCCACAAGAAGATGCAGGTAGAAAATTATTAAATAGACTTAAATTTGGTGCAGATTCTGTAATGTATTTTCCATTTATATATGGAGGCACAAAAGCAATAGGTAAAGTTGCAACATACGGAAAAGATTTAGCGTTTAGCTCTTCTAAAATAAACAAAACAATCGATACTGCAGTTGGTGCAGTTAGACCTACATCAGGTAAACCAGAAGCCATGTTTTTAGCAAAGAACGCAGAAGAAGCTAGAAAAGCAGCAGATGCTAACTTTGCCATGGAACAAGTAAAAAGAATAGATAAAGAAGTTGGTAAAATGTTTCCACCAATAAAAACATTTTTTAATAAAACATTAAGAGAAAATAATAAAAAAGGACAAGATCAATTTTACAAAGATTTAAAAGAACTTATGTTTGAAGGAGATCTAACTAAAAAAGTAGGTAACACAGCTATATATAAAAAAGTTTTAAAACAAATGAAAGATGGTGGTTTAAATACAAAATCACAACAAATTATTTTTGATGCTATCTATAACTCTAGACAAAAGTTTTCTTCTTTATTAGAGACTATTAGACAAGGCAGCACAGGCGCTATAACTTTACCTAAAAGTATAAAGAATATGCCTGGTCTTATGGGAGACAGAGTTAAGTTAATGATAGGTAGCACTTACAAAGTATTTTCTAACCCTTACGTAGATAGCCTTGCTGGATACAAGCCTGCAGATGAAGCAATAAACAGAGTAAAAGCTATCTTAAAAAGACATGCTGCTAAACACGGTAGAGATTTATCAGATGACCAACTTAATTATCGTATCAATGAGATACTAAGTCAAACTACAAAGTTTTCAAAAAATACACAAATGCCATCTTTTAAAATGACTGATGTTACACAAGCAGCAAAAACTCCTGATGTAACAAAAAGTTTTGTGCAGATACTATCAAAGAAAAATAAAAATGGTGTGGACGCAACAGAGATTATAGGTAAAGGTAGTAAAGCATTTAGAGAGTTGTTTGGTGAAGTTGATGATGCAAGACAATCTATATTTAACGGTATTGGCTTATTATCTAATTTAGCAAGCAGATCTAGATTTATTGATGATGTATTAGAAGCAAATGATAAAGCTTTAGAAACAGGAACTAGAAAATTATTTTATGCAGACAAGAATGAAGCAATTAAACAATTAGGTGCAGGTGGTTTAAATAAAATTGTAGCCTTAGATGACGCGTTAGAAGGCATGTTTAAAAATGGTGTACTAGTAAATAGATTAAAAGGTTTACACACTACACAAGAAATAGCAGATGCTTTTGACACTGTTAATAAATTAAGTAATTTTTTTGTTGGACCTTATGATACTAAATTTGCAAAAGGTTTATCAGATGCATATAAATATATATTCTTATACCCTAAAGCTGGTGCACAAATAGCAAAAACAGTTTTATCACCAACGACACACATAAGAAACTTTTTATCTGCCTCTTCGTTTTCAATAGCAAATGGTACGTTATTTATGGACCCAAGAATAGTTGCAAAGGCCATGAAAGAAGCGGCTAGAACTGTTCAGTTTGGGTTGCGTTCTCCACAAGGAATGAAAGAATATAGAAAACTTTTAGAAGGTGGAGTAGTAAATACCAATACCAAGATGGGTGATTACCAAGCTTTGTTAAAAGATCTTGAATTAAATCCTGATGGTGGTTTTACAACAAGCACTTTTAAAAAAATGTTAAGACGTTTAGCAAGAATAACTAAACCATTTCAAGACTTATATACTTTAGAAGATGACGTGTACAAAGTTTATAACTATCATATTGAAAAAGCTAGACTAGGTAGTGCTTATGCTAAAGCTGGTATTAAAAAAACAACAGATGAAATAGAAAACGAAGCTATGGATATTGTAAGAAACACTGTTCCAAACTACGCATACGTTTCTGATATTGTAAAAGGATTACGTTCAACACCTTTTAGTAACTTTGCTTCTTTTCCTGCTGCAATCATGACAAGTGCAACGGGCATAGGTTCAAGAATATTAAAAGAAATGAGACACTCTAAGCCAACAAAAGGTGGAAACATGTCTCCTGTTGTTTTTGAGATAGGAAAAGGTTTTGTTAGAAATGACAATCCACTTTACGGTATAGGTATGAAAAGATTAGTAGGATCTGCAACTGCCTTTGGTGGTATTAGTCTTGGTCTTACAAAAGGTTTTCAATCTATATTCGGCACGTCAGATGCACAAGAAAAAGCATTAGATAGATGGGTAGCACCATACGAAGTAGGAGATAAAAAATTAATTTCTTACGAAGAAAAAGATGGCAAGAAAACTTATTATTATCAAAACTGGAGCGCTAACAATGCGTATGATTATTTAGAAACACCATTTAGAACTATGCTTCGAAAAGTGCAAGAAGGCATAGAATCAGAAGAACAACTATCAAAAGGATTAGTAAAAGGAATTTCTGATGCATTTAGTAAATCAATAGAGCCTTTTGTAACAGAGTCTATTGCGCCAGAAGCTATCATAGACATTTTTGTAAGAGGTGGAGAAACAAGAGAGGGTAAAAGATTATACACAGAACAAACACCTCTTGAAGATAAGATAAGAATTATAACTAAACACATTATAGATACACAGATACCTTTATCTAAATCTCAAATGACAAGATTGTTTTATGCTTATCAAGGCCTACCAGAACCTAAATCAGGTCAGGTCTATAATATTGAAAAAGAATTGCCTGGTTTATTGGGTTGGAGATTAATTAAAATAGATCCTATTAGAGGTTTAGATTTTAAAATAACAGGTTATGACAAAGCAAAAAGAGGAGCTGTTAGAGAATTTACAGGTGGTGATTCAAGACTACTGTCTGCGCCTGCAACAAAAGAAGAAGTTATAAGACAATTCTTTGTTACTAATAAAGCTTTGTTTAATGCTCAACAAAAAATGCATTTAGATTTAGAAGCAGGTAGAGAATTTGATGTTACAGACGATGATTATGTTCAAGTATTCGAAAAAAGATTAAGATCTGTAAATGAGTACGGACCTTTTATTGATGGTGTATTCATGCCTTATAAACCATCAGAAAACATAGCTAGAAAGTTTGAAGAAAAATCACAAGAGTTTTCAAGAACTAACCCTGGTTATAAAAACCCTTTTGAAGAAGCATTACCTGTAATTATTGATATGATAGAGAAAATGCAAGACACTGATCTAAAAAAAGAGTTTCCTTTTAAACCGTCTGATTTTGGTATTGATGCTAAAACTCCGACAGGTGGTCAAGATCCTATTTTAGATTCTCTTGGTGAAGTGCCAATGCCAAGCACTTCTGTGGTACAAACAGCGCAAGCAACACCAAACGTTATGAATACTGGGTTGACACCTACAGAGCAGGCGTTATTATCAGAAGAAGAGCGAATGATAGCGCTTAGAAACAGAGGATTAGCATAATGCAAAGGGGCAGTTTACAATTTAGTGTAACACAACCAGATTTAATAGAACAGTTTGGTCTTAGACCACAACCTATGATACCGGGCACAGATGTAATGTCGGGTTCTGTAATTAACGAACAGATAAAAGATATAATAAACCAACAATCAGGTATAAACAAAGCATTATCACCACAACAACAATTACAATTGTATTTAGATCAAGAGGGTGGAGGCATTGAGACAGACGTATTTAAAAATAGAAACGTTTTTCAAAAAGGTTTTGATTTTTTAAAAGAAAACCCAGCAGCAAGACTTGGGCTTGGTGCTTTAATAGGGGGACCAATAGGTGCTATAACAGGATTTTTTGCAAACAAAATAGGCGGTGGTATTTTAGATGCAATAACTAATTTTAGAAATAGAGGTAAAGATGTAGAACTAGGCATACCTCAAGTTATACAGACAGGCTCAGAATTTGTTGACGAGTTTGCTACTCCAAATGATCCTGGCACAGTTGGCGGTAGTAGTCGTGATGAGGCGACAGGAGGAACGTTTGGTTCATCAGTAAACGATGCATCAACGTTTAGCGATTATTCATAATGCCTAACGGAAAACCACCAAAGACAACTGGCGAACATTTAGTATCTCTGTATGGTTATGTACAAGGTTTTAAAAGACAGATAGATCATTTACATCAGGACGTAGGAAAGTTAGAAAGAAAAACAGACACTGTAATTTATTGGATTGTTGGTGGTGCGTTTACTACAATACTTACACTCGTTGGTTTATTTAATTTGTTTATGAATTAAATCCAAGCTTTTAAATCTTCGCCCATAATTTCTGTAGCAATATTAACTTTGTTACGTAATGATTTTACAATATTAGTATCTACAGTATTTTCACAAATAATATCTATATAGGTCATAGGTTTTTCTTGGCCAATACGATCTATCCTAGCTTCTGATTGTTGTCTCTTCTCTAAGTCATAGCCATTAGAATAATATATCATTGTTGATGCACCCGTAAGTGTAATACCATAACCACCTGTCTGTGGTGTGCCAACTATAAATCTAACTGGTGAATCTTTGTCTTGTATTTTTTTAATTGCCTTTTGTCTGTCATCTGTAGATGTATCACCAAAATATGTAACAACCGTATTTTCTCCATATTTTTTTGATATAGCATCTACAATTTTTTTAATGTCATATCTGTAGTGAGCCCATATTACAGCTTTACCTTCCATCTCTTCTAAAATATCCATTAACTGATTGATACGATTGCTTTTAACATCTTGAATTTTACCATCGTTTGATGTGAAGTGACCACAAGTTATTTGATGTAGTCTCATTAACTGGCTTATTACAGTAGCAGATGTAACCATCTTACCGTTTAAAAATGCAATAGCTTCTTCTTTCATCTGTTTGTATACTTTCTTTTGTTCATCAGTAAGTTCAACAGTTCTTTTTACAAAAGTCTTTTTAGGTAAATCTAAACAATCATCTTTTAATACACGATATGAAAAAGGTTTTATTTTTTCTGATAGCTCTGCTAGATTTCTATACCCAACTACAATCTCAACAGATCTTCCTGACACATTTATTTTTCTACAAATAGCATATCTTGTTCTAAATACGTAGTAAGAGGACTGATCTAATAAATATGGATCTAAAAATTGACACTGTGAATATAGATCTAAAGGTGATTTAGTTACAGGAGAACCTGTAAGAATCCTTCTATACTTTGCAAGTGTACGCAAAGATAATATATTTTTGGTTCTTTTAGCTGATGGATTTTTAATAGTAGTTGACTCATCTATTCCCATCATAGCTTTGTGACTTGATAAAAATTTACGAGCAAACTCAACACCCTTCTTGGTAGAGAATGCTTCTACATTCATAATCAATATGTGAAGCTCTGCACCTGGAGAAAACAAAGGTTTTAATTCTGGAGCGTCAGGTTTAGTTCTCCATAAACCAACCTTTTTCTCTATGTAATCAGGCATATGGTTTGGTATTTCAGAATCAAACCAGTTTTTGTATACACCTTTTGGTGCAACAATTAATGCACTGTCTATTTTGCCAGCGTTGTAAAGCATAGCAATATTATCAATTAACACTTTTGATTTACCTGTACCCATCTCCATAAAGTACGCAAAAACTTCTTTATCCCATGACATTTTAAGGGCTTTATCTTGATGAGCAAAAGGCTTGCTTTTGTATTTATAATGCATAATATCTTTTAACTTTCTATTGGAAGCATATATATTATGTGTTATAAAATGTCAAGAAGGATATATTACTAATGAGAATAAGCAGTCAGCCAACAGGCGATAAAGGAAACGTTTACGTTATTCAAGACATTCCTGGAAGTAAAATAGGTACACCTAAAATAAACATAATTGGTGCAACACAATTTGGTAATTTAAAAGTTTGTTTACCTGAAAATTCTCAAATAATATTAAGTCCAAATTATGTTATCACTACACTTAGACAAAAATTAAAAGATTATACTATTAGGGATTATTTACTACTTACAGGCGATCCTGCTATAATTGGGGTTGCATGTTCTATAGTATCAGATATTACAAATGGTAGATATAATCTATTAAAATGGGACAAACAAGAAAGGCGTTATTATCCTGTAGAAATAGATTTACATAATAAGGGTTGACAATAATATAAAAACCTATATATAGAAAGGCGAGAAAGTTATGACAAAAATTGATTTTGAAAACGATAGAATGCAATCGGTGGAGCAAATAGATTCCGCTAAAAGATTGTCAGATAAAGTTTTAGAACTAAAAGATTTAGAAGATGAAGTTGCAAACGCAGAAGAGTCTTTAAAAAAATTAAAAGAAAAAGTTAGACAAGTTTCAAGCATTGAAATCCCAGCGATGATGGATGAAATGCAAATTACAAAATTAAAGCTGAGAGATGGCGAGGCAGTAGAAATAAAAAAAGTCTACGGCGCTTCTATTCCTAAAGATCAACAGGAAGCAGCTTTTACATGGCTTCGTAACAACGGTCTAGGTGATGTCATTAAAAATGATATTACTGTTACCTTTGGTCGTGGCGAAGATAACAAGGCAGCAGAATATGCTAACCTTGCACGAGGCAATGGGTTCGAACCTGTCCAGAAGATTGGAGTGAACCCAATGACACTCAAGGCACTGGTCAGGGAACGACTTGAATCTGGACAAGACGTTCCTGCCGACCTATTTAAACCGTTTGAGGGTAACCAAACAAAAATAACAAGGAGAAACTAGAAATGAGTGACGCGAAACAAGTAGCAACTAAAAAAGAAAACTTGCCTTCAGCTTCATTGTTTGAAGCAGATGCGCAAGCTGGTTTTGAGAATGTGAAGACAGAAAGTCTGGCTCCACCTATCTTAAAACTTTTACAGAACGGATCAGCCGAAGCACAGAAACGTAATCAAAATTACGTAGAAGGTGCAGAACCTGGTATGTTCTTAAATACTGTTACGAAACAGTTATATAATGGTGATAAAGGAATACAGGTTATTCCATGTCATTATAAATTAGAATACCAAGAATGGGCAGATTATGGAACAGGTTCAGGTAGACCTGAAATGATCTATCCGGATACTTCTGATATTCTAGAAAAAACTACAAAGGGACCTGATGGTAAAGATAGATTACAAAATGGTAATTACATCTTAACTGTTGGTCAGCACTTTGTAATTATTGTAGGAGAGAAAGGTTCTGAAACTGCGATGATATCTATGAGTTCATCTCAAGGTAAAATTAGCAGAAAATGGAACTCCATGATGAAATCTATTAGTCTAGATGGTAAGAATGGTCCTTTCACACCACCATCGTTTAGCCACATATATAAATTATCTTCTGTATTAAATACAGGTAAAGGTAATCAATGGTATGGCTACAGCGTAGAAAAAATTGGTATGCTAGAGGATGCTAATATGTATGAACGAGCGAAGAAGTTCTACGAAGGCATCAAGAATAAAGCATAAGCAAGTTTTGGGGGCGTACGGTTCACTCCAGCGCCCCCGAAAGCAAAGTGGTGATGACAGGAATAGATAAATTTATAGATATATTTGGTGGGTCGTTTAGTGCCTATGGTCAAACTAGAAAGACAGATGAGTTTGACGATAGAGGTAAACACAAAACAAAATCTTTTATAATCAAAAAAACTCCAAGCACAAAAATGTTTCAAGACCATTTAGATGGTCTAGATCCTGCGTTGGGTATCATACCAATCAACGAGCAAAACAAATGTAGATGGGCATGTATAGATATTGATTTATATAACGGCTTCAATCACAAAGAATTAATTACAAAAATAAACACACATAAGTTTCCATTAACAGTATTTAGATCTAAGTCTGGTGGTGCACACGTATTTTTATTTACAAAAGAATTTGCACCTGCAGCATTGTTTAGATCAAAACTAAAAGATATGGCGGCCATCTTGGGTTATTCTAGAGCAGAGATATTTCCTAAACAAAACCAAGTTGATATGCATAAAGGTGGCACAGGTAGTTTTTTAAATCTTCCATACCACAATTCTAAAATGACAACTCGGTATGCTATTAAAGAAGATGGCTCTGCAATGACATTGTCAGAATTTTTTCTACATTACAATATTGTATCATTAACAGAAGAGCAGTTATCTAAATTAAAAGTTAAAGAAGAAAAAGCTGTAGATGATTTGTTAAAAGGTGCACCACCATGTTTAGTATCTATTGCAAAACAAGGTATACCAAACGGCCAAAGAAATAATGCGATTTATAATTTTGGTGTGTATTGTAAGAAAAGATATACAGACTGGGATATAAAAATTTTTAAATACAATGAATCTTATTGTCAACCACCGTTAGATAAAAAAGAAATAGATACTTTAATAAAATCCATCGATGGTAAAGATTATCAATACAAATGTAAAGACGAACCTATTGCATCTTTTTGTAATTCTAAGAAGTGTATACTGCAAGAATACGGCATAGGTGATGATGAATTACCTGGCGCAGAAATAAAAGAAATACAGAAGTATGACTCAGATCCACCATTATTTTATGTAACGATAGGTGATAAACAAGTTGAAGTGGAGTCAGCAGAACTACATGAACCTGATAAGTTTTCACTAAAATGTTTAGAACAAATCAATCAAGCCATGCCACCTATTGGTAAACACATATGGAGAAAGGCAATTAATAAATTATTAAAAGAAACCATACCGATAGAAGCTCCAGAGTCTACGAAGATTGATGTACAGCTAAAAGAAATACTTACAGATTATACTACAAAGATACCAGGTAAGGATTGGAAAGATATATTAAGAGGACTTGCGTTTACAGAGAAAGGTATAAGTTATTTTAAATTCAAAGACTTTTGGAAGTATTTATTACGAACTAAATCATGGCCAGAAAAACAATATCCAAAACAAAAGACAGCTAGATTATTAGAAACATTATTTAACGCAGAAGAAATACCAGGCAAGATAAATAACAAGAGTGTTAGATATATTGCGGTAGATCAACAAGAAGTAAACAAACCAATTGTAAGAAAAAATAAAATGAAGGAGCCACCTTTTGCGTAGAATTATTATTCCTGGCCCACCAGGCACAGGTAAAACACACAGACTCATGGAACATCTAAATAACGAATTAAATTTAGTTAAGACAAAACCTGAAAAGATTGCATACATAGCGTTTAGTAATGCTGCAGCAGATGAAGCAAAGAAAAGAATTACCAATGATAAAATACTTGTAAGCACAATGCATGCTTTTGGTAGTAGAGAATTACAACTCAGCACATCAACACATTTACTAAAAGGAAATAAATGGAAAGGTTTTAAAAATTTTTCTACTTATTGTTCTGATCTTTCTTTTGAAAGTTATATTAATGAGTCCGGTTATCCACAATACAAAAATAACCACATGAAAATTATTGAGTATGCAAGAAATAAAAAAATATCACTGGGTGCCGCCGCTGTAGAACTTGAATTACACTACAGCACAGACATCTGGTTAACCGAACAAATCTATGCAGATCTAGAAACATACAAAGAACAGACAGGTATGTTTGAATATTCTGATATGATTTCTAAATTTGTCGAGGAGGATAAGTGTCCACCACTACACTGTGTTTTCCTCGATGAAGCCCAAGATCTAAGTCCTCTGCAATGGGACATGTTCTTTTACATAGAAAGTAAGTGTGCTCGTTCTTACATTGCAGGGGATGATGATCAAACTATTTATACGTTTCAAGGTGCTGATCCAAATATATTTATTAATTTAAAAGGACATTTAGATCCACAGATACAATCACGTAGAGTCCCTCGAAAGATACATAAATTAGCAGAGTCAATCTTTCCTCACATGTCTACTAGATTGCAAAAGAAGTGGGAGCCAAGAGATGCTGAAGGTAGTATTTATGATGACATACCTTTTCAAGATATAGATTTTTCTAAAGGCAACTGGATGATACTTACTAGAACAAATAAAATGTTATCTACATTAAAAGATCATTTGTATGATTTAAATTTACGATTTGACGCTAAGCAACAAGAACTATTACCTAAAAGAATGTTAAATGCATATAGGGTTTGGATAAGATTAAATCAAGGTGCATTTGTAAATAAAGAAGATTTAAAAGATTTGTGGGACTATCTTACTGTAAAACAAGGTCACCTTGTAAGGGGATACGCAAGCAACAAGACTCTAGAATCTATTGACTCAATTAATATGGATGGACTAAGAGCTGATTACGGGTTGCGAGCGACGGGGGGCTGGGAGACATTGAACTTTCCAGAAAGCAGTAAAATCTACATTAGAACTATTCTAAAGAACGGTGATGATCTAATGAAACCTGCAAGAATAAAATTATCTACAATACATAGTGTAAAAGGTGAAGAGTGCGATAACGTTGTTTTGTTCACTGATTTAGAAAGAATCATATACGAATCAGCACAGAATGATGCCGACGCTGAACACCGTACATTTTTTGTAGGTATAACAAGAGCAAAAGAAAACTTATTTATAGTCAATCAAGATTATGAATATCAATATAACATAGGAGCACCAATAATATGACAGATCCAGACGGACTAGAAAAAGCATTTCCACAATCAAGGCAGGTTGGAGGGAATCACTACAAAAATTTTCACATTCAGCCGTATGAGTTTATTTCTAAAAATAATCTCTCATTCTTTCAAGGATGCGTTGTGAAATATGTCTGTAGATATTTATCTAAAAATAAGATAGAAGATCTAGAGAAGATAATTCACTATTGTGAATTAGAAATACTTAAGTTAAAAGATACAAAAAAGAAATAATGTTTACAGCACAAACAGAATGGGATTGTCCTGAAAGTTTTCCAGATTTATCTGATGCAAAGTATATTGCAATTGACTTAGAAACAAAAGATCCAGATCTTAAATCAAAAGGATCTGGAGCCATACAAGGTCATGGTGAGATTGTGGGGTTTGCTGTGGCTGTTGATGGATGGTCTGGTTACTACCCCATTGCACATGAGGGTGGTGGTAACATGGATAGAAGAATTGTTTTAGAATGGTTTAAAAAAGTTTGTGCAACAAACGCTGTAAAAATATTTCATAACGCAATGTACGACGTGTGCTGGATAAGAGCGTACGGTATACCTATTAATGGACACATTATAGATACTATGGTTATGGCATCACTGATTGATGAAAATAGAATATGGTATACGTTAAACAGTATATCATATGATTATTTACGAGAAGTAAAAGATGAAAAAGCTTTACAACAAGCTGCAGAGTCTTGGGGTATAGATCCTAAAAAAGAATTATATAAATTACCAGCGATGTATGTTGGTAACTATGCAGAGAAAGATGCAGAACTTACACTAGAATTATTTAAAGTTTTATCTAGAGAGATATCAAAACAAAACCTTACAAATATATTTGATTTAGAAACACAGTTATTTCCATGTTTAATTGATATGAAATTTAAAGGGGTGTGTGTCGATGTCGAACGTGCTCATAAATTGAAGAAAGAGTTATCACAACAGGAAGAGCTACTCCTAGAAGAAGTAAAAAAACAAACAGGAATAGATGTTCAAATATGGGCTGCAAGATCGATCGCCAAAGTATTTGACAACCTTTCCTTATCCTACGCCAGAACCGAGAAAACAAACTCACCTTCATTTACAAAAAATTTCCTTTCAACTCATCAACACCCTATAGTTAAGAATATAGCAAAAGCTAGAGAGATAAACAAGGCACACACAACCTTCATAGATACTATATTAAAACATCAATATAGAGGCAGAATACATGCAGATATTAATCCAATAAGATCTGATCAAGGTGGCACGGTTACAGGTAGGTTTAGTTATTCTAATCCAAATCTACAGCAGATACCTGCAAGAAACAAAGATCTAGGTCCTATGATAAGATCTTTATTTATACCAGAGAAAGATCACAAGTGGGGATGTTTTGACTATTCACAACAAGAGCCAAGATTAGTTGTGCATTACGCAGCAACAACAGAACCTATTTGTTTTGATAACTCAGTTTCAAACATTGTAGAAAAATTTAAAGATAACAGTGTCGACTTCCATCAAACAGTAGCGGATATGGCAAACATATCTAGAACACAAGCAAAAACAATTAACCTTGGATTGTTTTATGGTATGGGTAAAGCAAAACTACAGGCAGAGTTAGGATTAAATACAAAAGATGAAGCAGAAGATTTATTTAATCAGTATCATCAAAACGTGCCTTTTGTTAGAGATCTCATGAACTATACTTCAAAGACAGCTCAAACATCTGGATCTATTGGTACACTGTTAGGACGTAGATGTAGATTTAATAAATGGGAACCAGCTCAGTTTGGCATGCATAAACCTATGGATTATGAAGAAGCTGATAGAACTTACGGTAGAGGTAGAATTAGAAGAGCGTTTACATACAAAGCCTTAAATAAACTTATACAAGGTTCTGCAGCTGATATGACAAAGAAAGCTATGGTAGATTTATATAATGAAGGAGTGATACCACACATACAAATACATGATGAGTTAGACATCTCAGTTGAGTCTGATGACGCGGCAAATAAAATAATTGAAATTATGGAGAATGCTGTTAGTTTAAAAGTTCCCAATAAAGTTGATTATGAGTCAGGCAAAACTTGGGGCGATATTTATGATTAATTATGGCTTACTTAAATGCAAACATACCAGTGGAGTACGCACAAATCAGGAGAGAGTATCTCTATGATCTTAAGAGTCATCATGGTGAAGTTGAAGATTGTATTATCTTTGGTATTAGTGCCATTACGGGCAAGTCTATTCTTTTTCACGCTATTATGGAGAACGGTGCTATCTTTTATCGTCTCCCTATTACGGCATTTATACAACGTGGCTTTAAGCCTACTGATGTACCTAGGCGTAGATTGGATGAGCTTCAGCTTTGGAATTGTTTCAGTTATTATCCTTCTGTACATACTTGGGATATCCTAGAAGCTCAAGCAGGTAAATACATAGGAAAAGACAAGAAATGGCATCCTGGTAAATATCTATTTACAGTTGACTTTGCCCATCCTGAAAGTAATATACTAGATACGGACCATTCAGAGATTCCGCACGAGCACAAATGTGCTCACATCATAGCCCTAGACGACGGGAACTATGCAGCACAGCCAAATAATAGATGTATATGGGACATACCTTCATTCACAGTGAAGGATAATATTCCAGATTGGAAGGTGCAGACATCTGAATGGAATGTTGAAAACACAAGTAAATGGAAGACCGAAGATACGGATAACTTCTTTTACGAAATTGAGGAGAAGAAACATGATTGAAAAATGTAAAAATATTTGTTGCAAAGTTTGGGACAAAATTAAAGCTGTCTGGAACTGGATTGTGTCAAGATTCAACAGGTAATTTATGGCAAGAAAACAACCTAAGACTAAGTTGTCCAGATTTGAATGGGTAAAGAAGAACATAGTAATTGTACCTGTTGTGGCTGCAATATTAGCCGGAACATTTACGTCTGTAAGATATGTTCTTAGTCTTACTGATACAATCGAAGCAAATAAACAAACCATTGTTAATTTATCAAGAGATTTAAAAGTAGCAGAAGATAAGCTAACCGAAGTTGCTACAAGGTTATCTGCAGCAGAAGCGACATGGGAAATGGCAGAAAATTTATATAGACAATTGGCTGATCAAGTAAGGGAGCACGCATATGATATTAAGGATCTTAATAGGTAGTATATTAATAGCGTCACTT
>VTLG01003439.1_pt1 | contig 14217 bp, 19 predicted proteins | sample 4694571 | NCBI WGS metagenome assembly VTLG01 (sample SAMN12604809, study PRJNA352737) | marine metagenome | biome: ENVO:00000447; feature: ENVO:00000209|ENVO:00000569|ENVO:01000036; material: ENVO:00002151; isolation source: viral sequences binned using virsorter ...
GATGCTGGTGTATTTGAGAAGTTTAGATTTAGTTGCTCCAAGTAAACTACCAACTGCAAGTTATGATGGTTCTGATGGTAGGTTTAGTGGTGCTTATGTAAAGAGTCCTGAACCTGGTTGTTATGATTGGGTGTTTGATTTGGATTTAACTTCTATGTATCCTAGTATTATTATGAGTTTGAACATGTCACCAGAAACTAAAATAGGTAAGATTAATGGTTGGGATGCTGAAGAATTTATTAAGGGTGTGGATAAACACCATTCAGTAGAAAAAGATGGTAAGGTTATTCAAACATTTACAAGTGGACAACTCAAAGATTTTTTCAATAAAAATAATGTATCTATTTCATCTAATGGTGTGATATATGATTTATCCAAGAAAGGTGTTATACCAGCTATCTTGGAGAAGTGGTTTAATGAAAGAGTCGAGTATAGAGGGTTGTCTAAAAAATACGGTCAAGAGGGTGATGAGGAGTTGAGTAGTTATTTCAACAGACGACAGCACGTTCAGAAGATTTTACTTAATAGTTTATATGGTGTATTGGGTTTAACTGTCTTTAGATTTTATGATATCGATAATGCTGAAGGTACTACGACTACTGGTGTGAAGTTAATTCAGTTTACCGAAAAGGTCACGAATAACTATTATAATAAAATACTCAAAGACGACAAGGACTATTGTATTTATACCGATACCGATTCGGTATTCTATAGTGCTTTACCTTTGGTTAAGAATCGTTTCCCATCAGCTGATATTAAAGATGAAAAGTTTATGACAGAACAGATTTTGGATATTGCTTCAGAGGTTCAAGCATATATTAATAAATCATATGACTACTTTGCTAAAAACTTCTTGAATATTCAAGATGAACATCGATTTGAGATTAAACAAGAAATGATTGCCAAAAGTGCTTTTTGGGTTACTAAAAAGAGATATGGTCAATGGATTATCAATGATGGTGGTACGCCTTGTGAGAAACTTGATGTTAAGGGTTTGGATATTGTCAGAAGTTCATTCCCACCAGCATTTCGTGATTTCATGACAAAGGTATTGAAAGCTATATTGGCTAAAGTGGACAAGGAAAGGATTGATGAGTTTATTTTGAATTTTAAAAAGAGTCTAAATGACCACGATATTACAAACATATCTTTACCAAGTGGTGTCAAGGGTATAAAGAAGTACACGAAGAAAAAGACAAAACATGGTTTTGGTGGTAAGTCTATGTTTACCGAAATGGAAAAGGGTGCACCAGTTCATGTCAAAGCTTCGGTTATTTATAATGACTTGTTAAAACATTTTAAAGTCAATAATCACGAACAGATTAGAAATAGTAGTAAAATCAAATGGGTTTATTTGAAAGACAATCCATTTAATATCGATGCTATTGCTTACAAGGGTTATGATGATCCTAAAGAGATTATGGACTTTATTGCTCAGTATATAGATAGGGATAAGTTATTTGATAAAGCCCTAAAGAAGAAAATAGAGTTATTCTATCAGAGTATGAAGTGGGATATGCCCGTTGACAAAAAAACTTCAATTGAAAGGTTTTTTTAATTGACATTAACAAAAATAATTCGTATATTAACACACAATAGGAGTAATAATAATGAATAAAATAGTATTGGATACTTTTATCCAAAAATACAATCTTGGTGGAAATGTAAATTCTGTCAAGTGGGAATCTAGTGGAGATACATTGTCCACTCGATTTATTTCACCAGACAAAAGTCTATTGGGTGAATTAACTTTGGCAAAACAAGCTTTACCTAAATTTGAGGTGGGTGTTTATGATACACCATTGTTGTCAAAGATGTTAGGTACTTTATCGGATAGTATCGATTTTAAATTAGTAGAGGTTGATAATAATCCAGTTGCTTTCCATTTAACAGATTCAGTTATATCAGCTGATTATGTTTTGGCTGCTACTGGTGTTATACCAGATGTGCCTGAACTAAAGAACATACCTGAGTTCAATACACTCGTGAATATTGATAGTCAGTTTATCAATTCATTTATTCGAGGTAAAGGTGCTTTGGCTGATGTTGAAACTTTTGCTGTTAAACCAGTAGATGGTGGAGTTGAGTTTGTAATTGGATATAGTGATATTAATTCAAATCGTATCAGTATTAAGGCACAAAGTGGTGCTGTTAACATGACCGATTCGATTGTCTTTAATGCTAATCTTTTTAAAGAACTTTTAAATGCTAATAAAGAGTGTTCAAAAGCAACACTTCAAATTAGTGATAAAGGTTTGGCTCATATCGAGTTTAATGTTGATGACTTCAATGTTAAATATTGGTTAGTTTCACAACAGGTTTAATATGAGTTCACATGGATTATGGGTTGAGAAATATCGACCACAAGATTTATCAACTTACGTTGGTAATGAACATCTTAAATCAAAGGTAGAGAGGTTCTTAAATGATGGAAATGTCCCACATTTACTTCTATATGGTAGAGCTGGTGGTGGAAAGACCACACTTGCTAAGATTATTGTTAATTCTATTGAGTGTGATTACCTTTACATTAATGCATCAGATGAAAGAAACATAGATTTGGTTCGAGACAAATTGAAGACCTTCGCTTCTTCGATTGGTTTTAAACCGATGAAAATAGTTATACTCGATGAGGCTGATTACTTAAATGTAAATTCTGCTCAACCAGCTCTACGTAATCTAATGGAAACCTTTTCTGCTCATTGTCGATTTATTTTGACTTGTAATTATGTGGAAAAGATTATCGATCCTATACAAAGTCGTTGTCAAAGTTACAAGATAATACCACCAAGTAAGAAAGAGGTTGCTCTACACTCTAAGACTATCTTAGAAAAAGAGAACATATCTTTTGACTTGGATGATTTGGCACTCGTGGTAACTGCTGGTTATCCTGATTTACGAAAGGTAATCAATGAGTTACAAAGAATGTCAATAGATGGTAAGTTGAAGATTGATAAAGATGGGATGTTACATAATGAGTTTAAACTTCAGTTCTTAGAGATGATTCAAAGTAATTCTGATATTCGGTCAATTCGTAAATTGATTGCTGATAGTGGTTTTAGTGACTATACAGAATTATTTAGGTTTCTTTATGATGAAGTTGAAAACATAACTAGTGATAAGATACCTGATGTTATTGCTGAAATATCAAAGGGTGCTTATCAAGACGTATTAGTGGTAGATAAGGAAATTAACTTTATTGCTACTGTGTCAAGTATATTGGGGAAATTACAATGAATATGAGAGCACAAAAACCAATACCAAAACCAAAACAACAAGTTCAAGTTGACTTAGAAGATGCTGAAACTATGGTATGTCAAAATTGTGGAAATAAAATTTTCATACAAGGATATGTTATAAAGAAGATTTCTGCTATTATGTCACCAACTGGACAAGAAGTGATAGCGCCAGTTCAAGTGTTCAATTGTGGAAATTGCGGTGAGATACTGCCATTAAATGAGATAAATGAACTTATTTAGTTGGATTAACGAACTATTTGTCGGTAAACGAGATTGGGATTCTTTCTCCGATGCCGACAAAAAGAAGTTTAGTCCATTTATGGTAAATCGCTATCTAAGTATGGGTGAGGATTTTTTACCATTTGTAAACCACTTTCAGAAGTATACAATAGAGGTAATGCCACACAAAGCCGTATATCAGTTTTATTGTAATTTACTACCAAAGAAAAAGACTTACTTGAAGTATATGAGTGGTAAGAAAGAAAAGACAAATGAGTTGGTTGTTCCTTTTATCATGACATACTTTGAGGTAAGTAAACGTCAAGCTGCTGAGTATTATAGCTTGATGAGAAAAGAAGATTTAATATTATTATTAAAGAAGTTTGGAAAATCCGATAAGGAAATAAAAAAAATGAAAATAAGATGAGTAAGTTGTGGATGGCAGTTGGTCTATCGTTGATAGGTCATATTTGGGCATGGTTTCATATGCAAGCACAATTCAGATGGGAATGGGCAAAAAGTTTATGGTGGGTTGTTCTCGGTGGCATACCGATAAGTTTTTGTTTTTTCTATGGAACTAAATGGTACTATGATTATTTTCAAAATTATTGGTATGTAAGACCAATTGGATTTGGAATGGCAACACTTGTATTTAGTATTTTGACTTATTTTATACTACATGAAACGCCTGACTTTAGAACATGGATTACTATGATTCTTTCTGTTATTATTATCATTATACAATTATCACACGTAACAATAAAATAGAGGAAAATATGAATATAAAAGAAAATGATTTAACATCAATTGATTCAAAGTCTGTTATAGAACAGATGGAGAAAGAGTGGCCAGAGATGACTAAGGAGTTTAAACAATTACAAAGAGAACAATACGAATTGTTTCTACATAAACAACATGATTATGGTCCTGGTAATATCTCGGTTGGTACTCAATTACAAACACCTGAAGAAATAAAGTTATCACTTACAGGTCTTTGGTTTCGTATGAATGATAAACTACAAAGAGTAAAAACACTATTGATGACTGGTAGGGAGTCGGCAGTAAAAGATGAGCCATTAGAGGATGCTTATTTAGATGTTAGTAATTATGGAATTATGGCTACAATAGTTGGTCGTGGAAAGTGGGGTAAATAATGGAAAGACATTGGGGTGAGAAACAAAAACAAACACCAAGAAAAGCTGATGCTGCAAATAGTGAAAAACACATATCGGTACAAGATAATAAGATTTACTTTTATTCTGGTGTAAATAGAAATGCATGTGTTGAGTTGAATAAAAAAATAGGTGAATTAGAAAGCAAAAGCTTGACTTTATCAAAAACTCTTGGTATATTACCACCATCAGTTAAGGTATTTATCAATTCAGGTGGGGGTTCTATTATAAGTGGAATTGCCTCAATGGATACAATACTAAGATGTCAAGTACCAGTTGAAACTTATATAGATGGATTTTCGGCAAGTGCTGCTACTTTCTTATCTGTTGTTGGTGAAAAAAGATTTATGAGTAGAAACTCTTACATGTTGATTCATCAGTTAAGTAGTAACTTTTGGGGAACATATGCTAATTTTGAAGATGAAAAGAAAAACTTAGATTTAATGATGAAAACTATAAAAGATGTTTATAAAAAATACACTAAAATACCAATGAAAAAACTAGATGAAATACTAAAACATGATTTAATGTGGAATGCTCAAACTTGTTTAGACTATGGTATGATTGACGAGATAATATAATGGGACATGTATCACACTCACAATTTGTTTCTTATAATGAATGTAACCTAAAGTGGAAACTAAGGTACATTGATAAACTAGGGACGTTTACAGGTAATATACATACATTGTTTGGAACTGCTATGCACACTACAATTCAGACTTATTTAACAGAGATGTATGATAAGTCTATTGTGGCAGCTGAATCACTTGATTTGAATGGTATGTTGAAAACTGAGATGACTAAAGAGTTTATAAAGATAAAAGAGAATCAAGAAACCTTGCCTTGTAGTCAAGAAGAGATGATTGAGTTTTATCAAGATGGAATGGCTATAATTGAACATTTTAGAAAACATCGTGGTAAGTATTTCATGAAAAAGAACTACGAGTTAGTTGGAATTGAATTGCCGATATCTATGAAATTACAAAAAAATGTTCAATTGATGAGTTATCTTGACGTAGTAATAAGAAACAAAATATCAGGTAGAATCACTATCATTGATTTGAAAACATCTACCAGAAGTTGGACAGATTTCCATAAGAAAAACTTTTATAAGAAATCGCAATTATTACTTTACAAACAATTCTATTCAGAGAAATTCAATGTACCGTTGGATAAAATAACAGTAGAGTTTTTAATATTAAAGAGAAAGATTGCTAAAAAAAGTGATTTTCCAATTAGTAGATTACAAAGGTTTGAACCATCTAATGGTAAACCTAGTATTAACAAAACAATGAAAGCTTTCACAGAGTTTCGTGAGGCTATTTATGATGAGGAAGGAAACCATAAAACTGATAGAGAGTATCCAGCTAAACCTGGTAGTGCTTGTAAATTTTGTGAATTTTATGATACGGAGAATTGTAAATGGGGGAAAATCCTTTAAAGGTAGGAATAGTAGGTAGTCGTAAATACGAGAACCGAAATAAAATAAAAGAGTTTATCTTTAAGTTAAAAAATGATAAAGGTAATGATACTATAATAGTTAGTGGTGGGTGTAAACAAGGAGCTGATTATTACGCTAAAAAATATGCTCTTGAATTAGGTTTACAATATGAAGAATATCCACCAGCACATCAAGCTCATAATTTATATTGTCCACTTCACGAAAGAAACTATGGTAAACCCTATAGTGTCAAAAACTTCTTTGCTCGTAACAAACAGATTGCCATTCACTCAGAGTATGTTGTGGCATTTATACCGAGAGGGGTTGATTCACCAGGTGCTATGTCTACGATAGATTATGCTAAAAAATTTGGAAAAAAAACACTCGTTATAAATTGATATTATATATTTATATATATAAAAGAGTGGTAAGGTTATGAAACATGAAACAAAATTAACATCTGTTAAAATATTAAAAAGTCTATATGAGCAATTTAAATTCAAAACTGTTAATTCTTCAATGAATTTACAAAAAATAGTCAATAGATCACTTCATCAATATTTAACCGATGTGACTATAAAAGACCAAATGGAAAGTTACGATAAGCTATATGCAAGTGGGAGTAGATATTAATGAATTATCGAGAAGATTTAATTAAAGTTAGTGAGTTGTATTTTAAAGCTCAAATTGAAAAACATAAAGTCAATGTAGAAAATTTACTTGAAAATCAAGTAGGAGTGGCGGAACATCCAGATATAGTGGAGACTATTGAAAAGGAATTAGACATTATTGCTGGTTATGATGATAAATTAAACGTATTACGAAAATATTTTAAAGATGGATCGAAATCAAAAGAGGTTTTAAATGGCTAAGAAAAAGATTTTACTAATGTCCGATGACTTGAGAATGCATAGTGGTGTAGCTACTGTGTCTAAAGACATAGTTTTTGAAACACTTAAAGAATATGATTGGGTTCAGTTAGCCGGAGCAATTAAACATCCAGAGGCTGGAAAAGTTATTGATATGTCTCAAGGTCTTAGTGAATTTGGAATCAAAGATGGTTATTTAAGAATATATCCTGTTGACGGTTATGGTAATGAAGATTTATTAAGACATGTAATTGAACAAGAAAAACCCGATGCTATTCTACACTATACAGATCCTCGTTTTTGGATTTGGTTTTACAACATGGAAGCGGAAATTCGTAGAGATATTCCGATATTTTATTATAATATTTGGGATGATTTACCAGATCCACAATACAACACAAACTATTATAAGAGTTCTGATTTATTGATGTCAATATCAAAACAGACCTATGGTATCAATAATCGTTTGTTGCCTGATTATGAGGATTGGCAAACCACTTATGTTCCACATGGTATTTCTAAAAGAAGATTTCACAAAGTTGATGATGACGATGTTAAGTTAATGGATTTTGAAGAAGCTCATGGTTTGTCAGATAAGACATTTAAAATACTCTATAGTAATAGAAATATTCGTAGAAAACAACCAGGTGATGTGTTGTTGGCTTACAAATACTTTATGGATGAATTAACACCTGAACAAAGAGATGAATGTGTGTTGATATTTCATACTCAACCAGTAGATGATAATGGAACTGATTTACCAAGAGTTCATAGGCATTTGTGTCCTGAGTACGATGTTTGTTTTACTTATGACAAGGGTGGTTCATTTGACGATAACAAAATGAATCTATTATTCAATTCAGCTGATGTTTACGTTAATTTAGCATCCAATGAGGGTTTTGGGTTGGGTAGTGCTGAAGCTCTTACGGTTGGTACACCAATCATAGTAAATGTTACAGGTGGTCTACAAGATCAATGTGGATTTAGAGATGATAATGGAAACCTATTAACTGCTGGTGATTACATTGAATTAGGCACTAATCATAGAGGTAAGTATAAAACTCATGGTGAATGGGTAAAACCAGTCTATCCAGCGTCAATATCTTTACAAGGTTCACCGATGACACCTTATATTTGGGATGATAGATGTAATCCTGAAGATGTTGCTCCCAATATTCGTGAATTCTATGATATGGGTAGGGATGAAAGAAAAAGACTTGGTTCATTAGGAACTGAATTTTGTAAAGAAAATCAAATGACATCCGAAGCTATGGGACAAAATTTTATAGATTCTATGAATGGAGCATTTGATAATTGGAAACCAAAAAAACGTTATACGATGGAGACGGTATGAAAAAATTTGTTTTAATGATTGCACCATTTAACACTCGTAGTGGATATGGAGATCATGCTAGGTCAATATTCTATTCAATAATGGATAGGGACGACTTAGACATTAAATGTATAGATGTTAAGTGGGGAAATACTCCAAGAAATCATTTAAATCCTAAAGTTACAAGACATAAAAAACTTTTGGATACATTTGTAGATGGTAACAATATTTCACAGCAACCAGACGTATTAATTGATATTAGGATACCAAATGAGTTTGCAGATGGTGCAAAATATAACATTGGAATTACTGCTGGTGTTGAAACTGATGTAGTTTCTCCTGAGTTTTTAGCTGGTGTGAATAAAATGAACTTAAATATTGTACCATCTCATTTTACTGCTAATACATTTAAAAAATGTAATTACGATAAGATGCAAGATATGCCAGATGGTTCAAAACAAAAGGTAGCTGAAATTAAATTAGATAAACCAATTGAAGTATTGTTTGAGGGTGTTGATACTGATGTTTATTATCCAATGGACAAATACCAAATTAAATCAGAATTTACAGATGAATTGAACGAATTAATTAAAGAAGATTTTGCTTATCTTCATGTTGGTCAATGGGGTAAGGGTGGTTATGGAGAAGATAGGAAAAATATATCATCAATGATAAAATGTTTTTTTCAGGCATTTTCAAATAAACCCAATCCACCAGCATTAGTATTAAAAGTCAATGGTGCTAATTTTTCTGTTTTGGATAAGGCTGAAGTTGTTGATAAAATTGATAGAATTAAAGATGGATTTTCACAAGTTGATAATATACCAAATATTTATTTAATACATGGTGATTTAACTATTCAAGAGATGTCTTTGTTATACAATAACCCTAAGATAAAGGCTTTCTTAACTTGTACTCATGGTGAGGGTTATGGTAGACCAATGGCAGAAGCTACTTGTTGTGATTTACCTGTTATAGCTTCAAATTGGAGTGGTCATTTGGATTTTCTAAGTGATAAAGACTCATTAATGATTAATGGCTCTTTGACAGAAGTTCCAGATTCTATGATATGGAGTCCAATTATTATCAAACCATCAAAGTGGTTTACTGTTAATGAAGTTGATGTAGTTAGAAAATTAAGAATGTTTTATAAAAAACATAAGTTAATAACTAAGAAGGCAAAACGATTGGGTAAGAAAAATAGACGAGAATTTTCACTAAAAGCCATGTCTAGTAAATTTAATAAAATACTTGATAATGTTTTACAAAGTATACCACAATCAGTTGGTTTAAAATTACCTAAATTGAAAAAAGTAGGTAGTGATGAATCTAGTCAACCGGCAAAGATAAAATTACCTAAATTAAAAAAGATGACATAATGGATTCTATGATTTTACAAGTAACTTGTCCTTGTTGTTTGCAAGACGAGATAGACATCGATGATTCCTTAGTTTTACTTGGAGATGACGAACAGAATATGCAGTGCTTACATTGTGGTTTTGCTTCAAATAAAACTATGAAATCACATATTAATGACAATCCATTTCCACAAGAATTTAAAGATGTTTGTAGGAACTTAAATGAAAGATGGTGGGCGCCATCAGTTTTTACAACAGAAAATTATGTAGTAGTTCCCTCGGTAGAAGATAGTACATTGAAGTGGAGATTATTTGCTAAAACTGATGTAGAAACCGAGGTTTTAGTTCCACATTTTAGTGATGCGTATAAAATGGTAGAAAAATTGGAGAAGAATCTTGTCGACCAGATACAACAATCGTAAGATAATTTTATCAGAACAAACATTACCTATTGGTAAGCTATTACCTGGTATGATTATGACGTTTAATTATTCTGAATCAGGTGTTACTGATCCAAGACCTTTGTTATTATTTTTACATCGTAATATAGAAACTAAATTAATAGAGGGTTTGAATCTTAATTATCTTAATCCAAGTAAATTGAAAAAACTATTTCAAGTTATTGAATTTAAAAAGGGTAAAATAGATTCAAAAGATGAGTTAATAACATTACAAGAAACTTATTTTAGAGTGCAAATATCAAGTAAAAGAAAACGTACAGCTATGACTACTGAAAGATTTTATTCAAGTGTCGTTGGTGGTGATAATGCATTTAAACAAGCATATCGTAGTTACAAAACAACTAAGTTATCAGCACTAAAGGTTACAAATATTAAATTAGATATGGTTGGTGTTGGTGAAGATTAGTTATTCTATATTAACACATAACGAAACAGATTCATTAGAGAAGTTATTAAAGTTTTTAGTCAAGTGGAAACAACCCGAAGATGAGATTGTAATACTCGATGATTATTCTGATGACGAGAAAACAAAACAGATATTAGATTTCTATGTATCTGCACATGATATAGTATTTGAACAACGTAATCTATTGGGTGATTTTGCTAGTCAAAAGAATCATTTAAAAACTATGTGTGATGGTGATTATAGTTTCAATCTTGATGCTGATGAGATGATAAGTCTTTGGTTGATAAAAAATATACATGGTATTATAGATGGAAACGAGGGAATTGATTTAATTTATTTACCAAGAATAAATACAGTAGAGGGTTTAACTGAACAACATGCTAAATATTGGCGCTGGAATGTTAATCAAGAAGGGTGGGTAAATTTTCCTGATTGGCAAGGTCGTGTGTTTCGTAATAGACCAAATATAAAATGGGAAAAACCTGTGCATGAACAATTAGTGGGTTTTCAAACATATTCACAGTTACCTACCGATAAACCTTTTTGTATACTACACCATAAGACAATAACAAAACAAGAACAACAAAATGAAAAATATGCGGGGATTATGAGATGAGAATATTGGTAACAGGTGGTGCTGGTTTTGTGGGTACTAACTTAATTAAAAGATTATTAAAAGATGGACACGAAGTCATATCAGTAGATAACTATTCAACTGGATTTAGAAAAAATCATCAAGATGGGTGTACATATCATGATGTGGATTTAAGTGATAATCATTGGTGGAAATTTTCTACTACTGATATATGTGAAGTTACTTGTGATTGCGAGATGGAATCAGTTGATTTGATATTTAATCTTGCTGCTTTAGCTAGAATACAACCATCTTTAAAAAATCCACTAAAGACTATAAGAAATAATTTTAATATTGTTCTACATACATTGGAATGGGCAAGGGAAAATAACACACCAGTATTATTTTCCGGTTCTAGTACACTTCATCATGGATTATGGGGTAGTCCTTACGCTTGGTCAAAATATGGTGGAGAACAATTATGTGAATTATACAGTAAGGTTTACGATTTACCTACTGCCATCTGTAGGTTTTATAATGTTTATGGTGAACATCAATTAGAAGATGGAGCATATGCTACAGTAGTTGGTATTTTTGAAAAACAATATCGTGAGAATAAACCATTAACTATTACTGGAGATGGAGAACAGCGTAGAGATTTCACACACATAGATGATATTGTTGATGGAATAGTTCGTTGTGGTACTGGTTTGCTAGGAGATAATCCTGTATCAAGTGGTCAGGCTTATGAGTTAGGTAGGGGTAAGAACTTTTCAATTAATGAATTAGCAGATATGTTTGGTGAAGATTATCCAAAAAAATATATACCACCACGAAAGGGTGAGTATCCATTCACTTTGGCTGATTATACAAAGGCAAATCGAGAGCTTGGTTGGACACCAACTTTAAACATAAAAGATTATATAAGTGAGGGTATTGATTAATGAAAGTTGGTCTTTTTTGGGATGAAGCTATAAACATAAATTCTTATTACGTAGAGAATTCTACTGGTCATAGGTTTTTAGATAATAAACCATATACGTATCACCATTCTGTTTCACCACAATGTTATCCGTCAACTCACAATTTTACTTTTCTTTGGGGTGATGGTGTTTTTTTACATTTAGCAGAGTGGGATAAATTGCCTGATTATGATTTTGATATTATATTTTATGCTAATGAGAGAAATGGATTAGATGACGAACACTATGATAGATATTGTGTTGGGCGATTAAAGGATAAGTATAAAAATGCTACAGTTGTTGGGTATTTAAAAGAAGTTTATGTAAAAGAGCATCGTTATGAAAATAGGATAAAATTTTTGAAAGAGTGTGATTACATTCACGCGGAAGCCGCTGGTAGAATGAAAACTCTTGATGAGTTTTTAAAAATAGAAAAATTAACGGGTAAGAAAATAAATTTTACAAACCAACCGGTTAATACTGAATTTTATTTTGATAACTTCTATAGTAATGAAAAGGAAAACAGTATCTATGCTTATTCACCAGCACCATTACATCGCAGAGGAAGAACTTATGAATTCGCAAATTACATTGGTGAAAAACATAATATTCCAGTTAGATTTAAATCATTACATCAAGGACAGAAGTTTGATTATTTATCACAAAGAGAATTTATTGAATCTTGGATACCATCTTTATATCACTTTAATTTAGATCCTATTAATATCCATCCAGGTGGACAATGTATACAGGTTGCTTCAGTTGGTTCAATGCATATTGGTGGTTTAAATGAATCTCATGAGATTTTGTATCCAAATAGTGCTACTTGTGATGAAAAAGTTTTAGAGGATTTGATGGATAGATATATTGGAGATGAAAATTTAAGATTTCAAGCAATTGAACATGCTTGGAATAAAGTCAATGAAGAGTTTAGTTTTAAGAAAGTCAGAACACAAATAGAAGAGATATATGGATAAAATTTCATTAGTAAAAGATACAATTGATAACAAGGATATAGACAACTTAATTGATTGGTTAAAGACATATCCAAGATTAACTAAAGGACCTGTAACATTAGAATTAGAAGAAAAATACTCTAATTGGTTAGGAAGAAAATATTCAGTATTCTGTAATTCAGGTTCATCTGCTAATCTTTTGATGTTATCAGCATTACAGCAAGGTAAATATTTAAAGAACAATAAGGTAGTAGTTCCATCTGTGGCTTGGGCTACTGATTTAGCACCAGTTATGCAGTTGGGTTTAGAACCAATACTATGTGATTCTAATAAAAGAGATTTGTCAGCTGATTTAACACACTTAGAAAAAATATTCAAAGAAGAATCACCATCCGCGTTTATGTTCGTTTCTGTTTTAGGATTGGTTCCTGAAATGAAGAAAGTTGTGAACTTGTGTGAAAAATATGATGTAATTCTATTAGAGGATACTTGTGAATCAATGGGTTCAAAATACAGAGACAGAAAATTAGGTACGTTTGGAAGGATGGCAAGTTTTTCTACATTCTTTGGTCATCATATATCAACTATAGAAGGTGGATTTGTTTCAACCGATGATAAGGATTTATATGATATATTGGTATCGATAAGAGCTCATGGTTGGGACAGAGATTTAGACGTAGAAAAACAGATTGAATTACAACAAGATTGGGATGTATCTACTTTTAATTCATTGTATACTTTTTACTATCAAGGTTTCAATGTCAGAGCCACAGATTTACAGGCACACATAGGGTTGACTCAAATTGATAAACTTGATGGTTGGGGTGTGAGACGAGAATACAATTATTTGACCTATCAAGAATTGGTTAAAAATGATTATTGGAAACCAAACAAGGAGTTAAGTGATTTTACTTCTAACTTTGCTTATCCTGTAATACATCCTAATAGAGATAAGGTAGTTGAACAATTAGAAAGAGGTGGTGTTGAGGTTAGACCTATGATTTGTGGTTCAATGGGAACACAACCATTTTATGTAAAAGAGTATGGTAGATTAGAATTACCTAATGTTACAGAAATAGATAGGTATGGTTTTTATGTACCAAACAATCCACATATAACAGATGAAGAGATAGTTTATATTTCTAATATAATCAACGGTGAAATAAATGAGTAAAATACATAATACGATGAGAGAACTTATAGTCAAAGCTGCTTACACAGCAA
>VTLG01008272.1_pt1 | contig 14217 bp, 11 predicted proteins | sample 4694571 | NCBI WGS metagenome assembly VTLG01 (sample SAMN12604809, study PRJNA352737) | marine metagenome | biome: ENVO:00000447; feature: ENVO:00000209|ENVO:00000569|ENVO:01000036; material: ENVO:00002151; isolation source: viral sequences binned using virsorter ...
TTCCCAAAGGATTATTTTCACTAGGCGCAACGCTGATGGATCTGGGTGTGAACTCAGGTAAAGCAGCAGCTGTTGAACAATGGTTTGATGATCTAACAGAATGGGATGAGAAAGCTGAAGCTACTGCCGCAGGAAAAATTACAGAACTCTTAGTTAACATCGGGGTACCGGGTGGTTATGGTTTTAAACTAGGAAGTCAACTCGCTAAACAATCGATGCTTGCCAAAAAAAGCGGTAAGTATTTACAACTTTCAAATCCTTCTCTTCAAAAAGGAGTTGCAGAAGCCACACGTTTAAACGCTCGAGGTAAAACAAATCAATTCATTGCGGGTGCATTAGCCGGGGGTGTTGCTGAAGGAGTCTTTGTTGGCGACGTAGAAAAGATTGGGAGCTTTGGAGATTTAATTGGCGGACCTACAGAAATTACTAGAGGGGAAGGTGAAGATGCCGTTAGAGATTTATTAAACCGAGTTAAGTTCGGAACAGAAGGAGCTTTATTTACTGGAGTGATTGGTGGAATTGGTTCGACCGTTAAAAGATTAGCAGGTCGGGGAGAAAAATTAGACATTGCCAATAGTAAAATTGATAGATGGATTGATAAAGCGGCTGGAAAATTTAGAGCACGAAGTGATAAGACCCCAGAATTTTTTGAATTAGAAAGAGCTTCTAAAGGAATGAGGGGTGCGGATACCGTACTCGCTAAAAACATATCAAGAGACACGGATAAATTTATTGATAGTGTCTTTCCCCCGCTTAGAACTATCTGGAATAAACAAAAAGGTGCAGAGCGAGATAAACTTTTAAAGGAAATTAATGATCTCCTTTTATCTGGAAATCCTAAACTGGTTGATGAAGTGATTGATGGAGCTCCCACAGGAAAAATGGTTTCTCAGTGGGGTAAAATGGATCAGGGTAAGCTCGAAGCATTAACGGAGAAGCTTGTAGGTTTAGGTGCTAAGAATGATGATATCACTGCCATGGTTGCTGGCCTGGGAAGAATTAGACAACGTTGGGATGATCTCTTTACATCTATTGGAAGAACTTTAGACGCAGAGGAAATTAAAGAATTCAAAGACCTCTTTGGAGATAAATTTAAAAATTATTTAGGGGCAACCTATGACATCATGCAAAACAAAAGCATTATTCCATGGCTAAGATATAAGCCAACTGAAGAAGCAGTTACTGAGGTCAAAGACATATTTAAAAGAACTTATGCAGAGGTGAATCCAGGAAAAACTTTATCGGACCTGGAGGCAGAGCAAGCTGTGGCAAGAGTATTGGATACAGCAGAGCTTCCTAAAGGAATGAGAATGGATAAACCTTCGGATCCTTATTTTGCTATCCCTGATTTCTTTTTAGGTAAGACGACTCTAGACGAAGCAACAAGAATGGGACTTAAGAAACCTGGTCTTTCACAAATCTCTCCGGAATTTAGAGGAGCTTTTGAAAAACTCTTAGGTAAACAACAGAATCCTATGCAAACTATCTTAGGAGGTATGGCTAAACTTTCTCTAGTCGCTCAGCGAAATATATTCTTTAGAAATATTTTTGATAAAAATGATGAACTATTAAATAAAGCTACAAAACAAATTGAGGATACAGGTAAGACGGATATCATGCCTATGTTTACAAAAAGTGAGGACCAGGCACGTCAATTTTTTGGTAGTGATTACAGACCTATTCAAGTCTTAGACGAAGCTCAAAAAGGAAGAGTGGGTTTGGGATCAGGAGCAAGTAATCCTTTTGGAAACAGAGGACAAACTTTTTATGCACGTCCTGGATTAGCTGAAGCGCTTGAGGCTCAGGGTATTAACTCTAAAGGTTTTACTTTAATGGGAAGTGAAATGTTAGGGGACATGTACACAGGACTTCTTTTATATCCTAAAGCAACATCACAGATTGCTAAAACTATTTTATCTCCCATCACTCACATGAGAAACTTTATAAGTGCTGGCGCTTTCGCAGCAGCCAATGGAATTATTCCTGCCAACTTTTCTAAAGTCAATGTAACGGTGGCTGGTAAAGAATTGGTAGAGAACCCAATGAAGTTAGCCTATCAGGCCCTACAGACCGGGCTCAAGGGAACACGACAACAAAATGATTTATACGATAAGCTTATTAGATTAGGAGTGGTAAACAGTAACGTAAGACTCGGAGATCTTTCCAGACTACTAGAAGATATAAACTTTGGGGCAACCATGAGTTACCAAACAGGCATGAAAGGTTTGCTTAAACAAATGTCTAAAATAAAATCTATTGGTCAAGATCTTTACACCGCTGAAGATGACTTCTGGAAAATTTATTCTTGGGCTATAGAAAAAGCTAGACTGACAAGAGCTTTAGAAAAACAAGGAGTCGCAAGAGGAACTAAAGATGCATGGATGAAAAATGCTAAGGGAGAATGGATTGAGGTTACGGAAGACTGGTTAGAAAAAGAAGCAGCGGACATTGTTAAGAATAATATTCCTAACTATGATTACGTCCCTGATTTTATTAAAGGCTTACGTAAACTTCCTATAGGAAACTTCGTATCATTCCCGGCAGAGATCGCAAGAACAGGAGTGAACATAGTTCAAAGAGCATTGAGAGAAATTAATTCAACTTATACGTTAGCAAATGGTCAAGTCATTAAACCTTTCCAAGGCATAGGTTACACAAGACTGTTTGGATTTACGACAACTGTTGCAGCCGTACCTTATGCAACTCAAAAAATGTTCCAAACGATTTACGATGTGACGGATGAAGAAAGAGAAGCCATCAGAAGATATGTAGCGGGCTGGTCTCAAAACTCTACCATCCTTCCTATTAAAGATGAAGAAGGAAACTTTAAGTATGTCGACTTTAGTCATGCTAATGCATACGATACCTTAATCAGACCTCTTCAAACCGTTATTAACCAAGTAGCTGATGGTGCTCCTGAAGATGGGATCATGAATGATCTCCTTGGAGGAGTATTTGAAGCCATGAAAGAATTTGGTGAGCCATTTATTAGTGAATCAATTTGGACTGAAGCGGTCTCTGATATTATTATGAGAGGTGGAAGAACTAGAGAAGGTTATGAAGTTTATAACGAACAAGATAGTGGAGGAAACAAAGCTACTAAAATATTTGAACACTTAGTTAAAGCTCAAATGCCTTTCTCTGTTGATCAGTTTAAAAGATTAGATAGATCTATTAAAGAAGTAGATGTTATTACTAAAGGGAAGTACGATGAGTACGGACAAGAGTATGAATTTGGTGATGAGTTTGCAGGACTCTTTGGTTTCAGAGCTGTTAATATTAATCCTGAACGAACAATTAAATTTAAAGTCGCTGACTATAAACAAGGAGTTAGACAATCAGGATCTTTATTTACTAGAGAAACTTTAAGGGGAGGACCCATAGAACCTAGAGAAATTGTAGATGCATACATCAATGCTAACAGAGCTTTGTTTAATGTTAAGAAAAATTTTAAAGGTGATCTAGATGCTGCCATTACTTTAGGAATTTCTGAAGAAGCCTACAACAATGTAGACGTATCTCGAAGAGAATTGAGTGCTGTAGAAGAAGGTATATTCAGACCCTATTTCCCATCGCTAAATATTCAAAGAGCATTCGCAGAAAATGCAGAGAAATTAGGAGTAGCTAATCCCTACGCAGAAGCAGCGGATGTAATAAGTGATATTGAGGAACAGTTATCCAATCTATCCTTAGACGCTCCAGCATTTCCAGAGATAGAAAATCCACTAGTACCCATGGATGTGGGTACAACTCTTCCTAGCATTGGACCCAACACTTTGAATCTTCCTAGTGTAAGTGCCAATACTGTAAGAAATACAGGTGGTACTCCTCCATTAAATCAATTAACAACCCAACAAAAACTTGATATACTATTTGGCCGAAGTTAAGGCTTGATTACATATGTCTAAAGCAGATTACCAAGAAATTATTTCTGAATATAAAGAGCAGGTAAGAGTGCTCAAGGAGCAGGTCAATGAACTTACCGATGCTTGCAAAGCAAAGGACTCTGCGTTAAAAAGAGCATTACAGAAGTTAGAATATACAACAGACGACTTAGATAAAATGCAGAAAAAGGAGAAGGAAGATGAAGCTAAGCAATAATTTTAGTTTAAAAGAGCTGACAGCCAGCCAAACAGCTGAAAGAAAAGGCATTGATAATGCCCCTAGTCCTACCCACCAGGCCAACCTGAAATCGCTCTGTGCGTCGATCCTACAGCCTGTTAGAGACCATTTTGGTCAAGTAGTTTCCGTTTCTAGCGGATATCGCTCTCAGGAGCTCTGTCTTGCCATCGGCTCAAAAATCACGTCGCAACATGCAAAAGGCGAGGCGGCGGACTTCGAAATCTTTGGGGTATCTAATAAAGAATTAGCAGATTACATTCATGAAAACCTAGACTACGATCAATTAATCCTCGAGTACTGGAAAGAATCAGATCCGAACTCGGGCTGGGTGCACTGCTCATATTCAGAAGGTAATAATAGAAAACAATACTTGAAAGCTTATAGAGATGAGAACAATAAAACTTGTTATCAACCTATGTAGGAGGTCAACTATGTTTAGATTATATAGAAGAATGAATAGCTTTTTTAATGGACACCAAGGATTGGTTCTATTCTTAATGCTACTTGCAATTTATTATAAATAGATTATATTAGATCTAAGAGTGCTTTAGGAGGCTCTTAATTATTAACTGTCTAACAAGGAGGTTACTATGACTGATCTAATAAACTTAAACAATTTCCTAAACAACGCAATCGGTTTTGAATCGTTCTTTGAACGCTTCAACCAATTTCCTACTCTTAATTCAGGATTTCCTCATTATAATATAAAGAGGGACCTTGATATTGAGAATGGACAAGAAAAGTATATCTTAGAAATGGCTTTAGCAGGTTATAAAAAATCTGACATTGAAGTCGAAGTCGCTGATGGTGTCTTGTCTATTAAAGGTAAATCCACTGAAAAAAATGAAGACTTTATTCATCAGGGTGTAGCAAAACGTGCGTTCCAAAAACAATTACAATTGTCCGAATATGTGGAATGTGTAGGTGCTAAACTAGAAGATGGAATGTTGAAAGTGGAATTAAACTACATTCGTCCTGAAAGTCTTAAACGAAAAAAGATTGCTATCAAATAAAAATAAAGGCGAAAAATTTCTGGGTAAACTTTTATTATACTCCCAGAAAATGTAGGACTAAATATATCCTAGCCAACCGGTTAGGATATATTTTTCATGTTTCTTGGTAATTTGGCCTTTATGCGTATGAGTGAAATCTGTAGGCCATATAAGCGTTAAGCCTTTTTCCGCAGGCGTTGTTAAATCTTGATATTTAAAATGGGTCCCGGCATCAGGGACATCGTTTAAATAAGTCATAAAGACTAAACAGCGATTTTCGTTTTTACTGCTTCTTTCAAAATGCCATTTCTTAAATCCTTCGGCTGGTTTATAACGTTGAATCTGACAACACTCTTTCATCCCAAATTTACTAAAATCCTCAAGTTCAGGATATTTCTTCTCATACTGATGAATCGCTTGTTCTAAATAAGCTCGATAATTAATAAAAGAAGGATCATCGTATGTAGGTTCAATAGCTACCTCTGTTGAGGCTTTTTCATTTAAATCAATTCTTAAAGGAGGACCCACAACTCCTGCTGCTTGATGATCTTTATTTTTTTTAAAAACTTCAATTAATCCATCACATATAGAGTGTGGGAAATACCATCCACCAATAAAAGTGTTTTTAGGTAAGATATATTCTTTTAAATCCATGCTTTTAATTCTTCCCCCATTATCTGAGTTGCAATATTTACTTTTTTTCTTAATGATTTAACAATTCTTTCATCAATGGTATTTTCAACCATTAAATCAATATAAGTCATTGGGAAATGTTGACCGATTCGATCAATCCTTGCTTCTGACTGCTGACGCTTCTCCAAATCATAACCATTAGAATAATATATCATGGTTGACGCAGCAGTTAAAGTTATACCATATCCTCCAGTTTGTGTCGTTCCCACTAAAAATCGGACAGGGCTTTCCGGGTCTTGGAAGTTTTGAATATTACCTTGACGCTCATTCATTGGAGTAAGACCATAATATGTTACGACAGAGTTATCCCCATACTCTTCTTTAAGGTGTTCCACGATTGTTGCTACGTCGTACTGGTAATGGGCCCATATTACTACTTTTCCGTGTATCTCTTCCAGAGTAGCCATTAATTCGGTGACCCTATTATTTTTTATATCCTTAATTGTTCCATCATCCGCAGTGAAATGACCACAGTTAATCTGTTGAAGTCTCATTAATTGAGTTAAGACGGTAGCAGTCGTCATTTGTTTTCCCTCCATTTCGGCTAGAGCTAGATGTTTCATTTGTTTATAAACTTTCTCTTGTTCAGGAGTTAATTTAACAATCCTTTTCATAAAAGTTTTAGCTGGTAAATCCAAACAATCATCCTTCAATACGCGATAAGAAAATTTTTTTAACTTTTCTGATAGTTCATTCAGGTTTCTATAACCCACAACAATCTGAACAGATCGTCCTCCAAAATTAGCCGTCCTCATCACGGCATATCTTGTTCTAAAAGTATAATAAGAACTATGTCCCAATAATTCCGGGTGTAAAAAATCACATTGTTTATATAAATCTAAAGGAGATTTAGTAATAGGGGATCCTGTTAGAATTCTTCTATATTTAGAGTAATCACTTAGTTTGCATATATTTTTAGTTCTTTTTGCATCTGGGTTTTTAATAGTAGTACTTTCATCAATAGCCATTAAGGAATTATGGCAAGACAGAAATTTTGCTGCAAAATCAACTCCTTTTTGAGTGGAAAAAGCTTCTACATTCATTACTAAAATATGAAGCTCTTCTCCTGTCTTAAATAAAGTACCTAATTTTTTCGACTGTCCTTTAGTAATATTAGCTTGCCACAATACAATCTCTTTATCAATATGATCAGGTAAATGTTCAGGTAGTTCTTGTTTATACCAGGTTCCAATAACCCCTTTAGGAGCAACAATAAGAGCTCCATTAATTTTGCCAGCATCATAGAGCATGGCTATATTATCAATAAGAACCTTGGACTTACCTGTACCCATTTCCATAAAATAGGCAAAATAAGACTTCTCCCATGAAAGTTCTAACGCTTTGATCTGATGCCTGTAAGGCGTCGTTTTAAATTTATAATTCATCTTTCTTTCTATTGACATCTTATATAGGATAAACTATATACATTGTCAAGATGTCAGAAAGCATAAATTATAAGGATATTAAAGATCCACAATCCATCGTATATGTTATTCAAGAAATACCAGGTACGAAAGCGGGTACACCCAAAATTAATATCATGAGCGCTTCTAAATATGGAAAATTTAAATTTCTGTTACCGGAGTTCTCTCAAATAATATTTTCTCCTGGCCCTTTAATTTTTAAATTGAGAAATCTTTTAAAAGATTACAGACCTAAGGATTATTTATTATTAACGGGTGATCCCGCAATTATTGGGGTTGCATGTTCTATTGCTGCTGATATGACAAACGGAAAATACAACTTATTGAAATGGGATAAACAAGAAAGACAATACTATCCCATAACTATAAATTTACATGAGAAAGGAGAAATTGATGAGTAGTATTAATTATGAAGAGGATCAGAGAAAAGATTTGGATTCAGTAAATGAATCTGATAAATTATCTGATCAAGTTGTTAAACTAAAAGATCTAGAAGATTTATTAGTTAGCAAAGAGGAAGAGCTGAAGGAACTGAAAAGAAAAGTCGATTTAGTTTCAGGAGAGATCATTCCTACAATGATGCAGGAAATGAATATCTCCACATTAAAATTAGCAGACGGAACTTCCGTTGAAGTTAAACCCGTCTACGGTGCTTCCATCCCAGTTAAAAAAAGGGAAGAAGCATTTAAATGGCTTCGCGATAACGACCTAGGTGATCTTATTAAAAATGAGGTTACTGTTGCTTTTGGTCGTAACGAAGACACCAAGGCTAGCGATTATGCTATCCTTGCTAAAGGTCAAGGGTATGAACCTGTCCAGAAATTAAAGGTTGAACCCATGACACTTAAAGCATTGGTCAGAGAGCGTCTAGAAGCTGGACAAGAAATGCCATCTGATCTTTTTAACTTGTTCACAGGCAACAGAACAAAAATAACAAGGAAACAATAAACATGAACCAAGTACAACAAAAAAAGTCTGCACCACTTCCAGCAAATATATTTGAGGAAGATGCAGCAAAAGGATTGGGCACGATAGGTCAACAAGACTTAGCTCTTCCTTTTTTAAAAATCCTTGGACAGTTATCACCTGAAGTCAATAAAAGGGATGGTAAATATGTCGAAGGTGCAGAACCCGGAATGATTTATAATTCCGTGACTGGAGAGTTATATAATGGAGTGGAAGGCATAAATGTTATTCCATGTTTTTATAAACTCGAATACATCGAATGGAAAGATAGAGGAGAAGGTTTAGGTGCACCAATTGCAATCTACCCATCTTCATCTGACATTCTTTCTAAGACAAAACCAGATGCCAATTATAAAGATAGATTACCTAACGGTAATTATATTGAAAAAACTGCATCTCACTTTGTAATTATCTTAGGTGATAGTCCATCAACAGCGTTGATCTCTATGAAATCTACTCAATTAAAAATTAGTAGAAAGTGGAACTCAATGATGAGTGGTTTAAAACTAAAAGGGAAGAACGGATTATTTACTCCGGCATCTTTTAGCCATATTTACAGACTAAAAACAACCCAGATGTCAAATGATAAAGGCACATGGTTTGGTTGGGAAGTAAGTAAGGTAGGACCAGTTACCGAAAGTTCAGCTTATCAACAAGCTAAAACGTTTTCTGAAAACATTTCCAAAGGAAGTGTTAAAGTAAAACACGGGGAAGAGAAACCGAAAGGGTCCGACTCGCATTTCTAGTTTAATCGATTAGTCGATTAAAAAGGGGGCGAGAGCGGGAGACTTAACTCGCCCCTCTGAAAGATAATTATGGAGAAGGAATATATACAGATTTTTAATGGTTACAGAGGAGCGTATGGTGTCGCTAATATTAAGAACGCTTACGTAGATCCTGATAGTGGTAAACTAAAATTAAAACCAGGTGATTATCGCTGGAATTATCAACAGCTTACTGACCAAATATACTTTGACCATTTACATGGTAAGAAATCTATTGGAATTCAGCCATGTAATGAAGATGGTGAAACTAAATTCGGTCTCATTGATATAGACCCTTCTAACTACGAGAACTTCGATAAAAAATTTATTATAGATAAAATTCAAGAGTACAAACTACCGCTTATTCCTATTCTATCCAAAAGCAAAGGGATTCATTTATATATTTTTATGAAAGAATTTATAGATGCTGCCGCTTTAAAAGCTTTTCTAACTAACCTCTTACCCCTCTTTAAATTAAAACCAGACACCGAAATTTTTCCAAAACAAACCCAACTAACTCGAGATCTCGAGAGCGGAGGATTGAGACCAGGACAATTTATTAATCTTCCTTATTTTAATAAAACAGAAAGAAGAGCTTTAAACATAGATGGAACGGAATTTACTTTTGAACACTTTATAACTTTAGTTAAATCTAATTTAGTGAATCGAGATGATTTAAATTCTATTACTGATGGTATTGACAAAAAGATTTTTGAAGGAGCTGATGAAGATTTTAAAGATGGTCCTCCATGTCTAGCTACTTTATCAACTATAATGAAAGATCCTCAATTCGATGGCAAAGATAGATTCATGTATAACTACCATGTCTTTGTTAAAATGAAATATGAAGATACATGGAAACAAAAAGTTAAAAACGCTCCAGTAAAATATTTTGCAGAACAACATGCTAATGCATGGGATGATAAATTTTTAGGAGCTAAAGTAAGATCCTGGGCAAAATCTTTAAAAGGATACACATGTACTCAGAGTCCTATTAGTGACCACTGTAAAAAGGGGATATGCGTAAAGAAAAAATATGGGGTCTTGGCAGGATCCAAAGGAACTTATCCTGAATTAACTAATTTAAAGAAAATAGATTTAGATCCAGAACCTGAATACGAATTTGATGTAATCAAACCTGATGGCATAGGCACAGCTACGGTTCATTGTCGATCAGTGGAACATGTGAATGATCAACGTAAAAGAAGAAATGCAATAGCGAAAGCAGCAGGGTTTCCTCCACCAATTATTAAAGGTGATGAGGATCAAATGGTTCTTGATGCTTTATGGAAAACACAAAAAATAGTTAATCCTCCTATAGGAACAAGCTCTAAAGAAAAATTACACGACGTTCTTCATGCTAAAATTAATGGGCCTAAAGCAATGAACGACGCAGGGTTTAAATCAGGAACAGTTCTTATTGAAGACGGATTTGCATTTTTTAAATTTGATAAATTTTATGACAAATTAAAATCCAAGAACTGGAAATATAGTGAAGATAAAACAGGAACGATGATGGAATCTACTTATAAAGATTGTGATATAGAATTTTTAGATCAAAAAAGATATCCTGCTAAAGACAAAGGAATATACAATACTCCGACTAAAAATGTTGTAAAAATTTCTGTAAAAGAATTTGAAAACGTTCCTATTCATCATACAAAACTTAAACACAATAAGGATATTATATGATGAGAAAAATACTCGGGCCTCCGGGAACAGGGAAAACAACACGTCTTTTAAATTATGCAAAAACATTTATTAAACTAGGAACTCCTATTGATAAAATAGGATACTTTGCTTTTACTAAAAAAGCTGCAGGCGAAGCCAAAGAAAGAATGTTAGATCAAAATCCAAATATATCAGAGAAACAATTAAAACATTTTAGAACTCTTCACTCTCTAGCTTTTTGGAAACTCGGAATGAAAAAAAGTGAAGTTATGCAGGATGAACACTATGAAGACATAGGTAGAAGTTTAGGGATAGAAGTCACTGTTTATAGTAATGGAGAAGAAAAAACAGGATTTGTAGATTCAGATAGTGAATACTTTAACATCATTAATGCAGCCAGAATAAAAGAAATTCCTATTGAAGATGAATACAACACCGATATGTACTCTCAAGATTTGGATCAAAACTTATTATATATTTTAAGGGATGAACTAGATAATTATAAAAAATCTTTTTATCTAAAAGATTTCACCGACATGATTGAAAAATTTATTGTGGCGGAATTGTGTCCAAAATATGACGTAGTTTTTATTGATGAAGCACAAGACTTATCACCGATTCAATGGAAAATGTTTGATGTCTTAAAGAAAAACTCCAAACATGTTATATTAGCCGGGGATGACGATCAAGCGATTTATGGTTGGGCAGGTGCAGATGTAAAAAGATTTCAACAAGAGCCGGCCAAAGAAATAGTATTGCCACAATCTTATCGAGTTCCAAGATGTATTCAACACATTGCTGACAATATTTTAAGTAGAATACCAGATGAGAGGAGAATCCAAAAAGAATGGAAAGCAAGAGATGAAGAGGGGGATGTATATTTTGGAACGGCAATTGAAGACGTTCCTTTGCATGAAGGAAAATGGTTAGTGCTAGCTCGATATAATGATAAATTAATAAAACTTAAACCGACTCTCAGAGAAATGGGAATTTATTTTGAGTATAAAAACAGAAAGAGTTACAAGACAAGATTATACGATGCCATTCAAGATTTTACAAGATGGACTAAAGGATCTCAATTATCCATATCAGAATGCAAAGATTTATTTGAATATTTCGGAAAAGAATTTCCAGGTAAGGAAGAAAGACTTTATGATTTAAGAGAATTTGGCTATAGCCATACTCAAAGATGGTTTGAAGTTTTTGAGACTGAACCGGAGGATAGTCTTTATATTAGAGACATGCTCCAGGCTGGGGAAGAATTATCTAAAGAAGCACGGGTTAAACTATCAACAATTCACGCAGCTAAGGGAGGTGAAGCTGATAATGTTTTACTCATTTTAGATAATACCAAAACTATTAGGGAAGCTATCGAAAAAAACCCTGATAAAGAAGATGAAGAAAACAGGATTTGGTATGTGGGCGTCACACGTACTAAACAAAACTTATATATTTTGGCGGCAAAAAAGGAGGATAAAGGTTATGACATCGAAAGTGTACAGTAAACAAATTGGAGGATCCCACTACAAGGACATGGCGATTCAGCCGAGTGAGTTTATAAACAAGAACAAATTGCAATTTGCAGAAGGAAATGCTATTAAATATATCTGCAGACATGCACATAAAGGAGAAGTTGAAGATTTGGAAAAAGCAAAACATTATATTGATATGATTATTGAAAGAGATTATGGCCCTCAAGAAAGTTGGGTTGATGGTTATAGGAAATGGAAAGCGCTGAAGGATAAAGGAGTTGTTAGCGATAAAGTAAAACTTGGTGAATTAAAAAAACTTAATAAAGAAAGGTGCCCACATAACTAATGCGAATTCCTAGATTTGAAGCCCGTACAGAATGGGTTAAACCTACAGAATTTCCCGATCTACGGCAAGTAGATGAAATTGCAATAGACTTAGAAACAAAAGATCCTGACCTACTTAAAAAGGGATCAGGTTCTGTTATAGGTAATGGAGATGTGATTGGAATTGCCGTAGCAACCTCACATTACAAAGGATACTTTCCTATCGCCCATGAAGGTGGTGGGAACATGGATCGTAAGCAAGTTTTAAATTGGTTAAAAGATATACTTGAATCTCCTTCCACAAAAATATTTCATAATGCTATTTATGACGTTTGTTGGCTTAGACGTTTAGGGTTTAAGATAAATGGAGATATTGTCTGTACGATGATTGCAGCAGCCGTTACGGACGAGAACAGATTTAGATATGATCTTAATAGTTTATCATGGCACTATTTAGGATATGGAAAAAATGAAGCTGGTTTAGCTGAAGCTGCAGAAGAATGGGGAATTGATCCTAAAGCAGAAATGTACAAGCTCCCTGCTATGCACGCAGGATCTTATGCAGAAAGAGACGCAGAGATTACTTTAGGATTATGGCAAGAACTTAAAAAAGAAATTATTCATCAGGATCTAGAAGATATTTTTGATTTAGAAACAGATTTATTTCCATGTCTAGTCGACATGAGATTTAAAGGTGTACGGGTTGATATTGAAAAGGCCCATATAATGAAAAAAGAATTTAAACAAACTGAAAGAGAGCTTCTACAAAAAATAAAAAACGAAACTAATATTGATACCCAAATCTGGGCAGCAAGAAGTATCGCTAATGTTTTTGATATGTTGAAGATTCCCTATGAAAGAACAGAAAAAACTAATGCTCCCTCTTTTACTAAAAACTTTCTAGTAACTCATAAACATCCAGTTGTGAGAATGATTGCTCAAGCAAGAGAAATCAATAAGGCGTACACAACTTTTATTGATTCAATCATTAGGTATGAACATAATGGTAGAATTCATGCAGAAATAAATCAACTTAGATCCCAGACAGGGGGAACTGTTACAGGAAGATTTAGTTATCAGAATCCAAACCTTCAACAGATTCCCGCACGTAATAAAGATTTAGGACCTAAAATCAGATCATTATTTATTCCGGAGGATGGATGTAAGTGGGGTTGTTTTGATTATAATCAACAAGAGCCTAGACTCGTTGTGCACTATGCATCTCTCTATAAACTACCCTCTGTTTATACAGTGGTAGATTCATACAAAGAAAATGTTAAATCAGACTTTCACCAAACCGTAGCAGACATGGCAGAGATTCCAAGATCCCAGGCCAAAACAATTAACTTAGGATTATTTTATGGAATGGGCAAAGCTAAACTTCAAGCAGAGCTAGGAGTTTCTAAAGAAAAAGCAGCGGACTTATTTAATACTTATCACAGTCGTGTACCATTTGTTAAACAACTGATGGAGAAAGCATCCAATAGAGCACAGGATAGAGGACAGATACGAACACTTCTGGGTCGCCTTTGTCGCTTCCATCTTTGGGAACCCAATAGTTTTGGAATGCATAAAGCATTACCTCATGAAGATGCGCTCAGGGAACATGGACCAGGAATTAAAAGAGCTTATACCTATAAGTCTTTAAATAAATTAATCCAGGGATCAGCTGCAGATATGACAAAAAAATCAATGCTAGAATTGTATAAAGAAGGTATAGTAGCTCATATTCAAATTCATGATGAACTTGATTTATCTATTGAAGATGATAAACAGGCTAAGAAAATAG
>VTLG01010006.1_pt1 | contig 14217 bp, 12 predicted proteins | sample 4694571 | NCBI WGS metagenome assembly VTLG01 (sample SAMN12604809, study PRJNA352737) | marine metagenome | biome: ENVO:00000447; feature: ENVO:00000209|ENVO:00000569|ENVO:01000036; material: ENVO:00002151; isolation source: viral sequences binned using virsorter ...
CCATTCTTATTTTCATAAGACAGAAATAATCCTGCCTCATTATTATTAAATTCTAAGTGATTCCAAGTATTAAACTGAGACATTATACCACCTTCCCAACACAATCAACAACTTGAATTACAGGAGTACCTTCAGGAAAAGTCATTCCTCCATGTTTAGGTCTATGGAATTTCATAATAGGTAATAAAATAGCATTGTATCCAGTCTCAGTATTTATAGTAATTTCAGGAAGTTTAGTAAACCCTGATCCACAATCAGTAACCACAATTCTTCTGATTTCCCCATCTTGACTTTCTTCAATATGAGCCTTTGCTCCATTAGAAGGTTCAATCTTCACTGTATCTTTACAAGGATCAAAATTAAATCCAGGATTTTGAATAATAATTTCATCAAGGCATACGACAACAGGATATGTATTTTTAGGAATACACGCAGGAGGAGGGCATCCAGGTGCAGTAACAGAAACCATCAAATCTCCATTACATCGACCCCAATTATCATTATCTATTTTAGATTGCATACATGAATCCAATTGAATCTCAGGATTATTTTCAAGAAAATGTCTTATATCACAATCAGTAAATCCTAATAATTTGGCCTTTTTATAATCCACCTCACAATCAAACCATTCATCAGAAAGATCTTTATCTTTATCCTCTATCTTATATCCCATGATACTATAGTAATTATCATAATCATAAAAAACATCACTAACCTCAGGAATTCCATATTCATCCAAAGAAGTCTTTATTATGGCTCCAAAGGGATCCTTTAATATCCATGCAATCGCCGCAGGGTTTTCAGTAATATTATTATACTCACTAGCTACTCTTCCTCTGTGAGGTATATTACTAATTTCTGCTTTTATTTCATGAACAGCAGCTTCTACATCTCCTGCATAAAATTGGAACTGCAAATCTCGATTATGTCCAGCATACGGTTGAGTTGATCCTAATTGAACACCATCCCAGTAAAGAGTTCCTACATTATCTGCTTGCATTTCAAAAGTATAAGTTCCTGGAGTAAAAGTAGCAACTCTCCATGTGGCACTCGATTTTCCGATTACTTTGTACTGAGGATCATGAGTAGCAGGATAAACTCCATAATTTTTTAAGAAAGAAGACCATCCTTGACGATCAGTTAAAACCCAATGATTCAAAGGTAACACATCTGCAGCTCTTACCCAAGGAATCTGGTTAGCAAATTCTTCTTCAGCAATATCAATGGGATCAGGAGGAGTATAACTCCTCAAATATCCTACTCTATATGAAATATCATCTTTTATAATTTGAGGAACTTCTTCAAAAGTATTTTGGTTAAATTCACCTAAATATTCTCCATTTAGATAAAAATTCCAATCTGCTATCTGAGAATTAACATCATCACTTAAAGCCTCCGTTCTTTTTATTCCAGTAGGACCATCTCCTTGCCAATCAAATAAACCCGTAGGTTTGAAAGAATCTATTAATGTGGCAGTCGTAAACTCAAAATTTAGTGATTTTTGCCCTGTTTTAGAGGATATAGGAAATTGACTCATATCTTGAGGGACATAAGTGCTCACTCCAGTAACTTGTGCTCCTGGTAATTTACTTGCATCAAAATCAGCATCAATGTAAACTTTAGGTTTACCAGGAAGTTGAACCCAATCCCCAGTATATAAAGTAATTACATCACCTGGAGAATAAGGATCATCCCAATCTAAATTCTTTCTTCTCACTACTGTTTGACATCTATCTGCCCATATTCTACCATCCCCACCTTGAGAACCATCGGGAGCTGGAAGATATCCATATCCAGAATTACTAATAAGAACCTTGGTAACACCAAATGTAGTAAGAGTGGTAGGGGTAATGGTGGTAGTTGTAGTTGTTCTAGCAGTAATTATAACAATATCTCCTACCTGATAATTAGTTCCTTTATCATTAATTGAAATTGCTGTAATAGATCCTCCATCTGTTTTTACAATACCTATTGTAAAACCTGTTCCATTACCCCCTTTCGTCGAAACATTTGCCATACATTCATTATATCCACCTCCTCCTTTAAGATTTTTAACAGAGACCACACCACCATTAGAATTGACTGTCTCGATCTCAACTGTTGCATTTTGTCCAGTAGTGGTAGGGATAATCGTAGTCCCCTCAACATCTGTAGTCCCATCAACATCTGTATCAACATCTGTGGTTCCTGTAATATTAATCATTCCTCCCATTTTAGGATGAATCTCACAGTAATAATATAATCTATCGGGAGTATTATTATTCACCGCTATTCGAGAATAAGCTGTGTCCGTAGCAGATTTTCCTAATCCAGGAATTCCATCAATTGTTACTCCTCTTGTATATTCTACTCCACCACCATGAGTACCATCTTTTGTTTCAGAAAATCTTAAAGGATGGCCATTATTAGAAACATGTTCCTGATTTAGAATATAAGTATTGCCTCGATCAAATGTAAGAGTTCTTTGTTGTTTATCATCAATGAAATATCTATTTCCAGCTGCTACTGCATTTACTGTCACATGATAAGTAATTCCTATTCCTGCAGTTGTACCCTGACCAAACTGACCTCCTATTGCTCCACCACCAGTTCCATCAGTGATAATTCCAGTTATCCCACCTGTAGTGCCAACACCAACTGTACCAATTCCTGTGATGGGGCCTATAATTACTTTTCCTACTCCTCCATGACCATTTTTACACTTATCATCAATATCAATCAAAGGCACGGATGCTGCGTCTTCAACTTGACCATTCTCAACAATATCCACTCCTACTATACTACCGTCTTCTCCACTAATAACAGCATTTCCAACTGTTTCTACTATTTGCTTTACACCATGAAAAGTAACATCAGGAGAATCGCAAAAAACAGGGCCTGAATCGCATGTTGTGGTATCAAACATGTCTTCTAGAAGCGAATCAATATCAAGTCTAAAGTCATAAGTACTAATATCTTCAGGAATATTAGTTACCTTCTCAAACGCTGTAGCGACATCTTTTACTTTATCAAATACTGCACCAAAATCTATTGGACTTGCTGATTTTGCTCCATTTAAAATATTGTATCTTATTACGTTCTGTTCATCAGCAAAACATTCAAATTCACATTTTAATATACTCATAATATTATCTAATACATTACCAATCGCATCTACCACATCAAGAATAGCACCAGCAACACCAGCAACCTTACTCAAAGCACTAATAACATTATCAAATACTCCCTGTATCAATCCTGCTACTTGTCCTAAAAGTTGACCAAGAAAACCCCCAATAAAATTCTCAACCAAACAATTTGTAGTGTTTACAAACTTCTGGAAAAAAGCAGTAAGAGCACGATCCACTAATCCAGGTAATAATCTTATTATTGCATTCCATACACAAGAGATTGCTTTAGAAAATAAATCCCAGAACTCATTAGTTATAAATCTAGCAGAGTTGGGAAAAAGTCCTTTTAAAAGATTCGCTGCTACATTAGACTGTCTTAATATTTGCTGCTTCAACTTAGTAAATAACTTCACTAAGTGATCAGATATCCATTTAGCTGCGTTTGCAAGATTCTTTCTATAAGCCTTAATGGTATTTTGAAATGATACAACAGTTACTTCATTATTGTTTAAGGCAGTCCAAAAATCTGTCTTATCATTAGGGTCTCCTTCTATGTTCTCTATGGCATCATCAATACTATCTTTAAAATCTCTAAGACCTTTAAAGGATTCTTTCAAACTTTCACTTATCTTCTTTGAATCCTTCAGTTCTTTCTGAATAGCTCCTCCTGCACCCTTACCATCTTTAACCGTACACCAAGGGCTAAAAGTCAGTTCCTCCGTACTAATTTCATATTGTTTTGCATCTGCAAGTGAGTCAACTTGGTTATTAAAAACCTCTGCACAATCAGGGATTCCTTTTCCCTTTTTGTACATATTATCAGGAACCAAAAAGAAAGTATCTCCTGGTTGGAATCCACTCTCTTTTGGTTTTAATTCACATACCGTATTAGGAGAAATCCTATCAATAAAATGCTCTCCACTTACGGGATCTTTATAAACATAAACCCAAGTTCCATTTGGTAGATAGGATCTACCTACACTCCATGCAGGATTAGATCCCGACATAGGTCCATAAGCCCACGGTAATGCTTCATTAGCAACACTGTTATCATGTTCTCCTAATATCCTAATCTTGAACTGCGGAACTTTACTAGTTTTCTTTGTTTTCTTAGTTTGATTTCCTTGACCAGTACTAATAGTATATTCATCACCAGAAAATTCCTTTTTGAATAGTTTGGAAGTAGAACTTGATTCAGCGGCTCTATTCCCTATCACTTGAGCTAACTTAAGTTCGCTGCTGTGAGCATTAACTTTCAAAAAAGACTTACCTTTTTCTATTTTTTTATTGGTGGATTCCATATACTATGTAGTTCTAATCGTCATACACTTTACATTCATCAGCATCAGGATGATTATCGCAATAAATTTCTAGATGACTATCTTCATGTCTTGTATGATAATCATTAATTTTACCTTCATTCGTATCTACTACATCATTTTTATGGTAAACATCATAATCAGCATGAACATTTTCTAAATCATCCTTAGTGTACTCATGCATACCATGATTAGTATGTTCTTTACCATCTTTGGGGTCAATATAGACCTCATGTTCTAAGTCGTGTTTAATAGTCATGTTGTTTTAACTCCGTAAGAATCTCTTACCAAATGCAGACCAGTAAACGAATTACCCACATCGCCATAATGACACAGATCCGCTATCATATATATGCCACTTTTCCTAGTTCTACTTCCAATAGTAGTTACCTTGGTAGAAAGTTGAGGAAACTCACAAAAAATTAAGTCTCCTGCACTTAAACTAAGATCAGCTTCGATAACAATCTCAGCAGTTGTATTCATTTTTTGACGGTAATTCTGTTGTGTCTGTTGGATAACGTCTTCTACATTATAATTGATTTCTTGATATTTTTCAACCTGTTTTTCTAGAGTGTCGAATCCCACAACAGTTTGTCCTGCAGATTGTCTTACTGTTTGTTTCGCAGTAGGTAAAGGTTCTCCATCATCATCCAAATAATCACTATTAATTTTAGGTAAATGTCTTCCTCCAGTGATTCCATTTCCTTTACCTGAAGATTTAAGATCCCTTATCTCATAAGTCTTGGCCACTTCATTAAAAACATGTAATTGAGATGCCCATGCACCAGTCTCAAATTGCTGTAGAGCATCTACATTCTTGGACATATTAGACCATAAAATTTTACCATCATATCCAACAGGTATATCCTCATCAGCTTTACTATTCTCAATATATTTTCTTATAGTTCTTCCTGTAGTATCATACAATTTATCTAATGATCTAAATTGATACCCATGTGAAGTTTGAAAGAAAAGATAACCAGCTGTGTTTCCTTTTGCAGTTTTACCTTTTGATGTCTGTATATTAGGAACACCTAATTGTTGCATATCTAAAAGCATCTCAAATGGAGTTCTATCTTCACCCCACGCATGATAATCATTTAAAGTTTCATCTATATTCATTGATCCTGCCTTAGGAGACTTTAAATTTTCTTTCACAATTGCTCTTGCAATAGAAGATACTTTTCCACTAAACTTTTGATTACATCTATTCTTAAGTAAAGTATTATCAAATGCCTCTTTTGATACAATTTTGAGCACAAAACTTTCATTTTTAAATCCCTGATAATCCCCTAGTACAGCTGACACTCTTAAATCACTATCCTTACTTAAATTAATCTTATTTCCTCTTTCATCTTCAATATTAAATAAAACCGTTTCTGTTCCTTGACCAAAACCATCATCCAACATTCCGATACCTGCACCAGTTCCATCATCAGCAGGTAAAGTATTACCAGTGTCCACAATATAGGCCGTTATCTCCACATAAGGCATAAAGACACTTTCCCGATATTCAATGATCGGGTTACCAGATCCTCTTAAGTCCACTGTATCATCATTTACATTAGACTTCATCTCAAACTTATTAAATTGTAGAGCGTTCGCTGTCATATGAATACTAGGTTACTATGGGTTGAATAGCAGTAATTGTAGTTTCTGTTATTTGGTCATAAGATGCTTGTTCATCAAGTCCACCATAAACAACTTGTGAATTAAACTTTGCACCAAAAATTGCATCATATAACATACCACCTGCAACATCACCAATCAATGCACCTCCAAGACCAGTGAAAACTGCAAAAGGACCACCCAGTAATCCCCCTATGAAACCAAATAAACCTGCACCAATTGATTTAAAGGCAGCCCTTCCAATAGGTTCTTTAAAGACAAAATATTGAATAAGAAAATCAATGAAAGATCCAATCCCGAAAGGAAGAATCTTCAATGCTTTACTGTTTAGAGCAAATTTTGCAAATGGTTTGAAGAATCCTCTACGAAGTAATCGCAGCATATCACCAGAATTAGCCTTTCCTGTGATGTATCTTGCCATTGAATCATTGAATCTACCCATACTGGCATTACTAACATTTCTTAATCCAGTGGCAGAATAAAACTTCGTTCTAGTCTTTCTAAGTTGTTGTAATTCAAAACTAGAACCAGCTCTAGTATTATATTGGACATTAGTACTTCCAGCTCTTACTCTATTTCTATTAAGAGAAGACGTAGTAGTAGTGGTAGGAGTAGATGGTTTTTTACCTTTAGCTTTAAGAAAAGCAGGTAAACCTCTCAAAACAATCAGCGAAGCAATTAAAACTCCATTAATTAATTTGTTGAGTTTTCCTGCAAAATCGGCAACCTGTTCCTCACTTAAACCAGTTATATTTGAAATCTGTTTCTTTATTTCATCATATCCTTTGTATGACGCATCAATAAAGTTAGTAATTGCTCCAACAACATTTGCAAATATTTGAACCGTTCCCCCTATGAAATCTAAAGACTTTTCAATTGCCTTTAATGATTTTTCCAGTCCACCAAAAGCATTAAAAATAACTCCTCCAGCTAAGAAAAGAAGAAAATTGCCAATTGAACTAAAAATATCTTTAAGAGTAGCAGGAGTTTTAATACCATATTTGGCTGTTTTAGATTTAGATTCTTTTTTTTCTTTTTTCTTTTTTTCTATTGCTTCCTCTCTTACTCTTCTTTTTTCGTCCTGTCTCCTTTTCAATTTCTCTCTAAAAGTAATTTTATCAGTTTTAAATTTTGTCAAGAAAAAATCTCTTACTGCCTCTAGTTTTGCAAGGTAAGATTCTTTTTTAGATCCCTTTTCAATTTCAGTTCCTTTTTCTGGTTTTAACTCACGTAAAACAGACGCAGAAATAGTTGTTTTTTTAACTCCTATTCGAGCTTTAGGTAAAAGAGTAGTCGTCATGACAGCATATCCTCAATACCTAATGACACTAGAGTTGCCCGTCTAGAGGAAGATTGTACCATAATATCAAAAACAGGAACTGTGCTTCCCTCCCTTATCCTTACGGCTGGTTTTGGTCTTGTGATTTCAGGCAACACTATTGTCTTACTTTCAGTTTTAATTTTAACAGGAATACTAACTGGAACTATTCCTTTTGATTTGATGGATGAGAATGTAGTTTGTGTTTCCTCTTTTATTGATGAAGGTTTCGTTGAGGGAAGATTGCTCACTAAACCACCATCATTCATCATCAAAGGACCATCTTGACCCCTAGCACCCGTGGCTCCCGTTGCTCCTTTAGCCCCAGTCGCACCACGACCACCAACCGCATTCATTCTTTCAAAAATATTCGTGCCATAATGTTTAACTGCTTTTTTATTCATCACAAACTCACCAGGAGTTAGCACTGCAGGAACTGTATCTTCATTACCAGAACCAGGAATTATTCCATCTTTATCAAAGTAATTATTAACTACTCCACCTTGATTAAAAGGTTGCATTCCAGGAGTAGAACCTAATTCAAGTATACCTTGCGTGAATGACATACCAGATTTTTTCTCACCAGGTTCTTTTATATTTTTATTTTGTTCTTGAAACTCCTTCACAGTTGTAATACTTTCATCATTTGTTTCATTAAAATCTTGTCTTATTTTTTTCTTTCGTAATTCAGCATCAATACTACCTGCAACAATTGTACCAGCCGCCAAAGCAGCTAAAAATGCTGGACTTTTTAAAGCTGCAACAATTGTAGGGAGTGCGGTAGTAACAATACCAGTAACCATCCCTACCAAACCTCCTAAAGGGGTGAAGAATAATAAATATCCTCCCAATAAAGTTGGCCACCAATCTTTAAAAAATCTTCCAAGATTTTCTATTTTTTCTCTGTTTTTCTCCTCTCCAAACCAATTTAATGCTTTATTAAATAAAACTCCAATTACAGTAAACTTTAAAAAGTTGGCTATTTTACTTACAATATCTTTAAATGGAGAAGTTATTGTATCTAATACTTTCTGACCTGCACGAGCAACAGCACCCGTTCCTTTCATGATGTTTTCTATTGTTTCTTCGCTTTTAATTCTTTTTAGTCGTTCCCTCTCCTTGCGAGCATCCTCTGATTCTCGTTTATCTAAGGCAAGATCCTTTCTAAGAACCCCCAATATATCATTTAATACATTTCCAATTTTATCTGATCCTTCACCTTCTTGTGAGGGAGGAAGTAATGCTTGAGGACGTATTTTACTAGTAGGTAGTAAAGTTTTCTTTACTAATAATTTAGAAACATCTACTATTTTTTTTCCTTTTTTTCGAGAAAGTAATCCTTGAAATTCTTGTCTTAATATTCTTGTTCTTCTATCTCCTTTTCCTCCTGTGGCAGATTCAATAGTATTAATACCTTCCCTGACTGCAGACATATAAGTGTTTTCTGCATTATCAGGATCATACGGATTTATTGGATCAATTCCGAGATCCAATAAAATCTTTGTAACTGATGGATTAATAACGGTTATAGCCATTATGATGATGCTTGTTGCTGTTTTAGTTTCTCTTCTTCAAGATGTGCTCGAAGTAATTCAACATAAATGTCTCTCTCCCAAGGGATTAAGTTTTCTATCTCAGTTAATGAATATTTATGATACTGAATCAAAGAAAAATTCAGTTTATAGTAACTCTCTAGATCCATATGGACTAGAGCTAGCCGAAAAAACTAGATAATCCCTCCATTACCACTTCACTTTCTACCTTTGTATTAGGATTAGTAATCTTAACTTTATGAGAAAGTTTAGGCATTGTCTCAAAGAACTTTTCAATTTTCTTAAATTGAGAGGAGTTCATTGATTCTAAGAAAGTATCAATTTCCTTCTTAGTGCAATCTGCGGTGGCCCATACTTCTTCTTCATTATAAATTTTATCAATACAAGAAGCAATCAAATCAAAGGACTGATCCATTATATTCTGTTCATTAAAATCAAAATTATTTTTAATAAACTCAGAAAGAGATGGATACTTCATTTCCATCATTAATGAAGAATCTAATTTAATTTTATTAGTATGTCCTTCAGTTCTTTGAATTTTAACATCATCGATATTGATAGTCACAGGAACCTGTGTTTTTTTATCATCAGGACAAATAAGATTAACCTCAATATCTTCTCCAACAGACTTACCACGAATGTTGAGAAACAAAAATTCAATATCAAAAGTAGGGAGATTCTCTACTTTAATTCCTCTTGTTTTAATACAAGATTTAATTACATTTTTAATTGCAGTTGTTATTTCTTTTATATCCTCGCTTTCTAATGCAAGAACTAAAAGTTTTTCTTCTTTAACTAAAAATGGTCGATAATGAACAGGTTTTCTGGTCGAAGGTAATTCCAACTCATACGTCGGTGTCGCAATCTTTGGTAATGGCATAATATCTTACAAAGAGTTCAGTGTGTTTTATTTAGCGGAGTTATTAAACGTTTAAACTTATACTAGTTGGAGGGTTATTTAAAGGAAGCGGGCCCATAACAGGAACCCCATCAGGAAAATAAGGTAGTCCAATCTCAGGAAAATTATTCATGGTCTCTACAACATAACGAGAGAAGTTAAAATTAATTGTACACTTCAATAACTGAGATGCCTCATAAGTCACAGGCATCGTATTAATACTAAGAGGATAAGCCTTTAAAAACTTATATTCCAATATTCTATCATAATCTTTCTCAAACTTTTTAATGTAAATAGATGTCTGATATAACGTAGGAAAATTTACTCTGTAAAAATAATTATCATTACTAGTATTTTGATTATTATAACCCTCATTTACAATATAACCAATCCACTTCTCAAAGAAATTAATAATTTTGTAATCATGATCCACATAAAATGTAAATGAAGCAGTCGTATCATACTGTCTTCTATAGGCATGTCTCTCTGTTACCCCACTAAAATCATTAAAAAGTTCATTGGTTGCTAATGAAGTACCAGGTAATGCAGCTTCTGAACAAGATAATGACCACATCCTATCATCTTGCACCTCTCCTGTTGGAAGAGCAGATCTTACTGCAGAGGGAGGATAGAACCAACATTGAAAATGTGAAGTAAGTGCAGGATTTAAAATGGATGCTTTTAAATCTGATAATACTTTCTTTTGCGGTCTTGGAGTGACCATATTCCTATAAATACTACTACTGATATAGTATGTATAATGGGAGAAAGTAAAAAGAGTTTATTCAGACCCTCTTTTCCCAGAAAATACAAGGGAAATCCAAATAATATTATATGTCGTAGTACATGGGAAACCAAATTCTGCAACTATTGTGATTTAAACGAGAATATTCTTGAGTGGGCAAGTGAAGAATTTTTTATTAAATATGTCTCTCCCGTTGATAATCGGTTTCATCGTTACTATCCAGACTTTCTTATCAAAGTCAAAGAAAGCACAGGTCAAATTAAAACTTATATTATTGAGGTAAAACCTAAAAAACAAACTCGGCCTCCTAAACAAAGAAAGAAAGTGACTCAATCATATCTCTATGAATGTAAAACCTATGCTGTTAACACTGCTAAATGGAAAGCAGCAAGAGAGTTTTGTAATGATAGAAAAATTGAATTTAAAATCATTACTGAACAAGAACTAGGAATTTATAATGGAAGATAAATTAGAAGGTTACTTTGAACAATATGAACAACAGGTAGGTGATAACAGAATCGCACCTATCATGGATGAATTGAAAGATTTAACTGATCCTGAGGAGAAGATGCTTCTTATCATGGATGCCTTAAAAGATGTAGAAGTAGTGCCTGATGTAGGACAGTATTATACTTTCATTTACACGGCAAAAACCCCTAGGCTTCAATATGATCAACATCCTCTGGTTGCAGTAACTGATATTCAACGATGGGGATTCAGAGGTCTTAATTATCATTGGGGAAAATTTAGAAACTATACATGGGAAGAGATCGGAGGAGTCCTCTATGTGGTTCGACCCAGTGAAATAAATGACCTACGTGACATATCTTATGCCTATTTCTTAACAACTCTATAAATAAAGAAAAAAGATAAATGTCTGTATCCTGTACCAACACTACTAGCGTTGCTTTTCCAGTTCAACTACAATCAAAGCCCACAGTAACTGAAAAATACTATGTTGAAGTAGCTAGATGTGGGACAGCAGGAAGTTATACTTTTGGGACTACTGTTTGGAGAAAAAGTGATAGTACACAAATTGGCCAAACAAGCACTAGTGGAGCTATTACACTCTATAACGAAGATTTAAGTGAAAAAGAAAAACCAAAACAAAATCTTATTAAACGGCAAGTAAGACAAGCATTAAAGAAAGCTAAAGCGTTTCCCATCGGTAATTATGGTCTTACTCATGCTGAACGCACTCGCTATCTTAGGCAGTTAGGTTTTCAAAATACAGCAAGTGGTTTTAGTTCAAATCCAGTAGGTAAGGGACAATATGCCAGTGATGGGGTAATTTATGATGCTGCAACTGGTCAACCAATAAACCAAGGAGGTGATGATAAAAAGAATAATGATGAAATCAAATTTAAATTTGATGATATCGTTTTAAATCTTCAAGGAAGAAAATTTAGAAAAAAATACGAAGATCTTTTTTATCCCGTAGGTTTGGGGGCTAACAAACAAGATAGAATTAGATTTGAACAAATTTATAGTGAAGGTACAAAAATTGGTGGAATAGATTTACAGGGTAAAGTATTTCAAAGAAAACAAAAAAGAATAAATGGATCTGTCACTCTTCCGATTGTTACAGGAATTGCAGATAAAAATGAGGTAGATTGGCAAGGAGCGAGTCTTAATCCTCTCCAAGCATTAGGTGCTTCAGGAGCATTAAGTCTCTTTGAGGCGGCAGGAAATAGTGGTTCAATCGCTGATGCTTTTAGTAATGCTGGAAGTGCAATCAATGAAGCAGCTGCTAAAGCAAAAGGCACTGTGGGTAGTGATGTAAAACAAGCAATTAACATATATCTTGCACAGAAAGCAGTGGGTGCTCAAGGACTCCTATCAAAGGCAACTGGAGCGATTCTTAACCCTAACTTAGAAATGCTGTTTAGTGGTCCTTCATTAAGAAGTTTTGATTTTACTTTTAAATTATCTCCCAGAGATGCAAATGAAGCAACTCAAGTAAGAAAAATTATTAGATTCTTTAAACAAGGAATGTCAGTTAAAACATCATCATCTAATGTTTTTCTTAAAGCACCTAATATCTTTACAATACGATACCAAACCTTTAATACAAATGGAGAGGAAATCCTTCATCCATCTCTTAATATTATTAAAGAATGTGCTCTTAAGTCATGTGATGTTCAATATACTCCCGATGGAACCTATATGACCTATGAGGATCCATACAGAACAATGACCTCTTATCAACTTACTCTATCATTCGGTGAACTTGATCCTATATACGATAGTGATTATACAGAATTAGATAACGACCAAGATCAAGTAATAGGATACTAAAATGCCAGCTTATTTCCGTAACGTTCCCGATTTTGAATATGTCAGTCGTACTGCTGACACCAAACAAATCTCCGAATACCAAAAAGTAAAAAACCTCTTCAAGAGAGGTAAACTAAAGAATGATATTTTTAATGATTTAACCTATTTTACAAAGTATCAAATTGTAGGGGATGATCGTCCTGATAATGTAGCATTTGATATATATGAAGATGAAACCTTAGATTGGGTAATTCTTCTTTCTAATAATATTACTAATATACAAACTGAATGGCCCCTTGATCATCAATCATTTTATAATTTTCTAATTTCCAAATATGGAAGTGAGGAAAAAATTCATGGTGTTCATCACTATGAAACCACAGAAGTAAGAAATACTGCTGATACGGTTATTGTACCAAAAGGACTTAAAGTGCCTCAAAACTACTCTATTGAATTTTATGATGCCGACCTTGAATCCTATACTACGATGTCAAATATAACAACTGAAATAACCAATTATACCTACGAAAACAAAATTGAAGATAATAAAAGAAATATCTATGTTCTAAAGGCAGCTTATCTAAATGTCATTCTAAATGATATGGAAGAATCTATGTTATACAAAGAAGGTTCCACCCAGTATCTGAGTGAAACCTTAGTAAGAGGGGAAAATATTAGATTATATTCCTAATTATTCCTCTGCAAGTTTTTGGAAATAAGAAAGAGCATCATCCTCGTCTGAACTTTGTGATGCTACAGGAGCAGCAGCCACAGGTTCTTTACGAGCATTGAAGTCTGGTGCATAAGAACCACGACTGTTATCTTCCTCTGCAACCTCTTCATCTATACGACGTACAGGTTGCTTATTACCTAGAACATAGTCCAAACGCTTCTTCAGGTCATCATATGACTTGAATTGGTCTGGTGCGGTAACAGCAGCAAGGGAATACTGCTTCTTCCATAATGCTTCAAGTGCATCATCGTCATCAAGTAATGGTGATACTGCATCGAACTCTGACTTGTCATAGTTCCAGTAGCCATCCTTCTTAACGATCTTCAATTTGAAGTTTGCACCTTGCCAGAAGTCGAAAGGATTGATTGGTGTTTCATCCTCAAACTCTGGTTGCATTGCTTCCATAACCTTATCAAAGATCTTCTTCCCAAACTTGTAGAGGAAGATTTTTCCTTCATTTTGAGGATTTGTTGGATCTTTTACAACATAGATGTTTGCATAGTAAGAAAGCTTACGCTTCTGCTTACGAACTACATCCTTATCTGACTCATTACCACTATTCCAGAGTTCACGATTGTATTCGGAAACTGGATCTTTGCCACCTGTTGTGGTCAAAGAGTTTTCAATGTACCAAC
>VTLG01012502.1_pt1 | contig 14216 bp, 7 predicted proteins | sample 4694571 | NCBI WGS metagenome assembly VTLG01 (sample SAMN12604809, study PRJNA352737) | marine metagenome | biome: ENVO:00000447; feature: ENVO:00000209|ENVO:00000569|ENVO:01000036; material: ENVO:00002151; isolation source: viral sequences binned using virsorter ...
GATCAGCATTAGTTTTACCTTCTACAGTTGCTCCACCTCTTAATTCAGTAGGAAAGTTATTAATTGTTACAGTTGAATTATCTAATGTATCACCATTAGTAGATACACCACTAGAATTAACTTGTAATCCAGCTGCATCAGTTATACTAACAACAACACCAGCTGCTGGAATTGTATTAGGGAATGATTCATCATCTGCAATCACCTCTAAACCACCAATAGGTGCGAGTTGAGCAGCTACATAATCTACAACAGCTCCAGAAGTTGGAAGCTTTGTATCATCGTCTGTGATAGTTGTTTGTTCACAACCTATCTCAGCCATTGTAATTGCATTATCTTTCATCTGAACATTACCAACTGAGTTGGCATCTAATTCAGATGATCCTACAGCACCATCTGCAATCTGTGCAGATCCTACAGCACTAGCAGTTATATTAGCCGCTACTACAGAGTTATCTGCTAACTGAGCATTACCTACAGCATCTGCTGCTATCTCAGAACTACCTACTGCACCGTCTTGTATCTGTGCAGCTCTGACAGCATCAGCAGCTATCTCAGAAGCTCCTACAGCTCCATCTGCTATCTGTGCTGAACCCACTGCATCTGCAGCTATTTCAGAAGAACCTACAGCTCCGTTAGCTATCTGTGCAGATCCTACTGCATCAGCAGCAAGAGCTGCAGAACCTACAGCACCATCAGCTATTTGTGCTGCTCCAACAGCGTCGGCTGCTATTTCAGATGAGCCAACTGCTCCATCTTGTATCTGAGCAGCTCTAACTGCATCAGCTGCTATTTCTGAAGCACCAACTGCTCCATCGGCTATTTGAGCAGAGCCAACTGCGTCAGCTGCAATCTTAGCAGATGTAACAGCATTATCTTTTATCTGTGTTGTACCAACAGAATCAGATTGTAACTCTGAAGAACCTACTGAATTATCTGCTAGATGTGCTGAGTTAACTGCATTACCTACAATCTTAGCAGATGTAATTATATTATCTTTTAAGTCATCAGTTGTTAAGTTTTGATTCTTTTCTTCTTGTTGAGCATACAGAATTTGAGTAGCATTATTATTTAAGTCTCCTGCTTTAACTGATGAACCAGCTGTAAATGTATGTTTAGCACTATCTACATCTGTATCACGGAAAATACGAATATCTGATCCAGTAGCAGGTATATTACCAGCAGTAAATACTACTGTACCACCACCAGTTGTTGTATAACTAGTGATGTTATAGTGGTCTGAGGTGGTTTTTATTACGCCATCGACATGAACTTTGATGTCGGATTCTTGATAAGAAGGGAAAGAGAACGCTTTATTATTGTTCCCATCCCCAGCGTAGTCTACGAATGTTGTTGCCATAGTTATTTATACATATTGAGGAGGGTTTGTGTAGGCGGTGGGTTAGTAGCGAACTGAGGTTTCCTCTTCTTCTTCATAATATTTATATTAGAAAGTTGTCTTACGTCTGGATCTTTCATAACTTGTATCCAAGCAAGCTTTCTTGCATTATGAAATAATTTATTAATTTCTTGATTATGTGGATAATCTCTTGCTTCATAGTCACCTCTTCTTCCAGATCTTATATCTTTATACATTTGTTCTAACGAATCTTGTATCCAACGTTTTCTAGCTAATTTAGCTAAATCACGTTCTAAGTTTTGAACGCCCATAGCTCTTTGATAAGCTGATCTTATTTCTGGATAATCTGTTAAATCATCTCCATCTGGAGAATAGTAAGTAGCTATTCTTAAGTCATATCCACTTTGAAATAAGAATTCTCTACCTTCATTATAGTCTAAATTAAATGCTACAGGACTAAACATATTAAATGCTCTAGTCATAAAGTCATGATCTTTAATAGGTCTACCTGTAAGTAAATCATATTTAATAGGTAAAGGTTCACCGGATAAATATTCAGTTGTTAAGTTTCTATTTCTTAATGATTGACCAACACCTGATGCTAATTCCCTAGTATAAGGAGTAAATAATTTACCTAAATCATTTCTAAGACTTGATAAAGGAACCTGATTATTTAATAGTGAAGCAGTTATACGTTCTAGTTGTCCAGGCTTACCACTAAATAATTCAACAAATTGCTGCATACCAGCAAGATATGATTTACTAGCAAGACCTTGTGTTATAAGAAGTGCTGTTTTCTGGAATTGATTCTCAGTCCACTCTTCTCCCATAAGAAGACTATTATCACCAACATCAGCAATAATAGAAAGTATCTGGTTAAATGGTTCTATAGAATCATAACCTATCCATACATCACCTAACTTAATGCTTCTTGGATGCCAACCTGCATCTAACCACATTTGCCGTTTCTGCCTATCTGTAGGTCCATTACCAGTAAGTTCACCACTCATGAATTTCTGACTTGCCATAAAGACAACACCAGAACCCATAGCTAATCTACCTGTCTGTAATGCCTTAGCATTGGCAAGTTCAGTTGCATTAGTAATACCATAACCAGCTACATCAGCTAGATTATCAGGTGTTGCTCTAGCTATATCATTAAATTCTTTAACAAGGAAGTTGAATCCAGGTGTATGTTTAGCTGTTAATGAAAGTCCATTTATACCAGTTCTAGCAAATAGGAAGAAGGGTCTAGCCCATGGATTAGCACTAAAGACATCATTTAATCCTTTAGAGAATCCAGTTAAATCTTGAGTAAGTGTAACTTCTTTACGAGCAAATTTAGTAGCTTCATCCTTGATATTCCCATCTGAATCGAATACATCTTGATAGAAATCCTCTTCAAACTTTTTAAGTAAGTCATTATTTATAGTAACCATTCTACCATTACTTTGAGCATCCATAGCTGAACGGAAGGCTTTCTCTCTCATCTTAGCTCTACCTAATATATGTGCAAAAGCATCATCAGTAGCTGCCATTATCTTAGTAGAATAGGTAAGGAAGTTACTATTATTAGCAGATCTAGCCATATTAGCCATAGCAAATAAAGCTTGATCTCCTTTAGTAGCTCTACCGCTATCTTCATAATATCTTCTTAGTAGTTCCCAGTTTTCATCACCTCTTGTAAATTCTACAAAACGTGTTTTAATACTAGCTATATCACCACTCCAATAAGAGTTTAGTTTAGTCCAGAATAACTCATAAGCTTCAGGTATTGCTTGCATCATAGCATTTAAAGATGATAATCCTGCTCTCATAGTAGTAGAATCACCAGTAAATGGTAGTCTCATAGCACCACCTATTGCTGTTGCAAAAGGTCTTGAGAAGGTAGCCATGGATGTACCCATAAGAGCTCTCATAGGAGTTTTAGGTCCACTTAGTACACTATGACTGAACATCCCTTGTAGTTCTCTAATTAAAGCACCTGTACGTTCTGGTCCTTTTGGTTCTAATTTTCCACCTTTAATAATCTTTCTAGCCCAAGCATCGAAATCATCTAAGTTGTTAACAGTTTTCATACTAGAGAATACTTCAAATAGAGCATTCAATAGTTCATCACTAGGATCTTCTGTAGCAATTTGTAAAATAGACATAATAGAATCTTTAGTATCTATCATATCTCTAGCTACTGTTTCTTCTACAAATTTTTTTGCTTTACCTGCTCCTATCTCTCTAAAATTAGCAGACTTCATGACTCTAGCTCTTTTAGCTTCAGTTAATGCAGTCATTAAAGTATCAAATACTTGTTTAGCTGGACCATCTATATCAGCAAGATCTTTATAATTGGCTAATTCTCTACCAGCTATACCCATATCTCTTAGTTGTTTAACAAGAGTACCAGTTATCATGTCTGTTACTACTATATTTTGAGATGTTATAGTAGAAATAGTATCTATAACATTACCAGTAGAATCTGTTACATCATAAGTATCAGAGGCTCTTAAGATTTCTTCTAGATACTCTGATGTAGTCATTTCAGCAGCATTTCTACCTAGAGTAATTCTTTGATGAGCTTCTAATGAATCTCCAAATACTTCTAATATAGTTTTATTTGCAGCTTTCAAATCAGCAATTTCTTGTTGGAATTTAAAGTCACTATATAAACCTTTAAGTATATTCTCAGCTACTTCTTCTGGCATCTTACCAGTTTTAGCAGCACGTTCAGTTAGTATAGGTCTGATGATAGATCCAGTTGACCCATCTTCAGCACCCCATTCTGTTCTTGAACGTTTTAAGGTTTCTCTAGCTTCACCTACAGTTTGTTCTGAAGCAAAGGCTCCTTGATGTGTATCAGCTATAGGTTTATTTTTAGCAGCTCTGAATTCAAACTCATTATCTCGTACTTCTTGTAAAGCTTTCTCAACAGTTATATCTCTTATATTTTCTGATCTTTTAATCACCTTTGCTCTATTAGCACCCCTACTTAATACCATCGATGCACCATCAAATATAAGTCCAATACCCATACCTTCTACTACATTTTTAAATTTAAGCATTAAAGGGTGATCAGTATCTTTTGTACTGATAGGTGTATCCATCCAACCATAATGATCTCTAAGCATAGCAAGGGCATTCTGTCCATCTGATTCTTTAGATAGAAGATCAGCACCAGCACCTATTGCAGCTGCTCTTAATAAGCTATTAGTACCATAGTACGCTGCTTTACCAGCTGCTGCTTTCCAACCAGCTATAGGGATAAGTGAAAGACTACCAAAATGAACAACACCACGTAAGAGTTTACCCCACCATGTTTTTGTTTCAATTGGTCCATCTTCTCCTACGAATGGATCCCATTCAGGTGTATAACTTCCTGTCTCTTTACGCTCTTCCTGCATCTCACCAGAAAGCATATCAACTGTACGTTCTGGTAAGGTGGCTATAGATGATGCAGTATCTTGAAGACCTCCAGATAAAATAGACTGGCCTTCTCTAGCTAATCCTGCTAATCCCCAACCTTCTGGGTTTTCTCTAGGATCCTGTTGTGTTTGTTCAAACTGTGTATCAGCTTGTGTTTCTTTTTCTTCAGACTCAATTCGTTCAGTTGCTAATCTATTTTGTTCGTTAATATACTCAGTATTAGCAAGCTCTTGACGATTTATATTCTGATAAGGGTCTATTGCCATAGCATTTATTGTGTTGCTGCTTTTACGACTGCCTTAGCTACGTCGGGAAGCATGTGTTCTAATTGCATCATAGGGTGATTTTCATCTAATTGTTTAAAAATTGGATCTAAATCTTTAATTTCCTTTAGATAATCTTTTGGAAGATTTAATGGTGTGGTCCAAGTTTGATTTATACTAATGTTTTGAGAGCCTTTATTAGCATTCTCTTTCATAAGGTATAAGGCTACTCTATCTTGCATATCTTGATCCATTATTATACCAGATATATCCCCACCTTCTTCTGCAAACTTACCATAACCTTCAATTTTTGAAATCTTATTAGCTGTTATAGCGAATAGATCTAATGGTATATTATACATCCCAACTGTTACTGCTTTATAACCATTATTATCTAAAGAGGTTATATACTCTTGTAACTCTTGTAGATTCATTTGAGAAAAAGGTTTTGGTGGTTCAACTGCTACATCATTTTGTAGTACAGTATCATATCCGTTCTTATCTTTGTTCACAGAAAGAGCAAGGAATGCTTCTGCTATATTAGCACCTTCACCAGTGATAACTCTATAAGTACGTGATCCTGTATTCTTCTCATTTAACAAGCTATAAGCTTTATCAGAGAATATAGGTCCATTATATTTTGGTGTATAACCTTTAGGTAAATTTCCTGTAGCCTCTAATCTAAACATTGCTAAATCATGTCCATCCATATCTTTTCTACCACTTGCAAGGTATGTCCATATAGCAGGTACTTTAGCAGGTTTCTTTTGTGAAAGTTTTAAAGCATACTCTTTAGCAGCCTTAATTGCTCCTTTTTCACCAGCAAATACCTGTGGTGACTTTAAATCAATGGTTGCCTTATTTATTCCATCTGTATAAAACTTTTTAAGATCATCTCTTTCCAGTTGTGCATCTGTTGGTTTATCACTTTGTTTTAATAAGTGAACATTTTCAGGAGAAAATATTGACGCTGCTTTGTTTTTAGCTGCTTGTATACCTTTTCTTGTTGCATTATCTATGATAGTTTCAATTGGAGCATCTGATGGTATACTTAGTTCTGTAAAGTAAGCTTCAGTAAAAGCATCACTAATCTGGTTTTTTGCATTTATATATTCTGTAGAATTTGTATTACCTGCTTGTATTCCTAAATCATTTGCATTTGCAGTAATACCACTTTGAGTTAGAATGAGTACATTCTCATCATGCGCTTTTCTAGGAGTCCCAAATAAACCTCCAGCACCAATAAATTTACTATACTTCTCTTGATCTTGAACGGGTAGCTGCATTATATCTGTATATAACAATTGCTGTTGAGGCCATGTGAGTAGTTTCTTTTTGACATTAGCTATTAGCTCATCATAATTCTCCCCTCTTTCTAATATAGTCCTCATAGTCTGATATGACTGTGGAACATCTCCCCAACCTGCATTACTTTTCCATGCTTCCTCTGCTTCTTGTATATCATCAAGTGTAAGTGGTTGCTTACTTTTTTGCCAACCTTTTATAGTAGATGTTTCTAAATTAGTTTTCCCAATCTCTATTGATTTAGCTCTAGCTTCTGAATCTGCTTTTTCTAAATCAACTGCTGCATTATATAATTGAAGATATTCTTTTTCCCAATACTTTGAAAATTTCTTAACTTCGCCATCATGACCAATAAACTCATAGTCACCAAGATCCTCAATTGCACTAGCTGTTAATTGTCTATCATTGACAGCTAATAATAAATCCTGAACTGTTTTAGCTCTAGCTATATTATATGATACTTCATCATTTTCATGTGTACGTGATATAGAAGTAAGAACTGCTTCATAGTCCTTTTGGTTTTGAACTTTATCAGCTAAATTCTCTATTCTTAATTTTTTTGTTGCAGCTAATCTAGCCTTATCAAAACCTTTAGCCCATTCTTCAGCATCTAGTTTAGATTGCTTAAACATAGGTTTAAATATATTCTGCTTCATGAAGCCTTTATTATAACCCATTTCACTGACTTTAGCTATGAATAATTTATTTATTATAGCATCAAGTTCATCATATTGCTCTCTAGTAGCTGCCTTATTTAGACTAACTATAGTACCATCTTTTAATTGGAATTCTTGATCAGCAAGTATATCCCTCCAACCGGGGTAGATATCTTTTATTAAAGATCTAGCTTCTTTTTTTGTATCATAATTATCTTTTAGAAGACCACCTGCTTCTAAAGCTTGATTTATTAAATCCTGTTCTACACCATCTTTTTCTAATTCTTTAGCAAGAGCTTGTGATTCACCTTCAATTACTTCGATCTTCTCTTGTCTTTCTTGTTCGTTTATAATATCAGGATCTTCATCAACTTTATTATTTAATGTCTTTTTTATCCAGTCATTATACTCGTTTTCAGCCTTTAGCCAAGTCGCACCTTTTACAGCTAACTCACCACCTGTCTTGGTTATTTCTAGTATTGACTTCCATTGATTCTGTTTATTTGTATGCCACGTTCTATAGAAGTCAGCAGCAGCAAGTGCTTCTTCTTCTATACCTTGAGTGACAGAATCCATATTCTTGTTAACTGCTTTAACAAGATCATCTTGTTCAAATTCAGCATAATTAGTACTGCTGATTGATTCACCGGTTAGAGATGCTCTACCTAAGCTTTCTAACCATGCCGAACTAGTAGTTGTACTCATACTGTCTTACCTAAAATATTTGTACCACCACCTATATCAGTACCTAGTATTCCAGTAACACTGGATACAATACCAAGTCCCATCTGTAGGCTGGCAAGGAATTGACCCGTTGGGTCTCTAGGTGGCATCATGACAGGCGCTCCCCATTCTGGTGCTACACCTCGTCTAGCTGTGTTTTTAGCTTGTTTACTTACATATTCTCTATTTAAACCTTGATGTACAATATCCATATTTCTTCCAAAAGCATCACTAGAAGCTTTATCTATCTGAGCAGTTTTTGATAATAATTCTAATAGTTTTCCTCTACCTGCTCTTCTTGCACTACCACCTTCGTCAACATACATTGAACTTGCAAAGCCTCTGACTAATGATTCTTTAGTAGCTTTTGCAGTACTAACTATATCTAAAGCTTTAACATAAGCATCACTAGTACCTCTACTATAACCTATAGCAGCAGCTTCTTTACCTCTTTTATATGTAGTTCCTCTGTTGTGGAATTTTATTGATTCTGAACCAAATTTTGCTAATTTGATTTGTTGTCTTTGTTCAGCAGCCTGTCTAGCTGCCTCATTAGGATCTCTTGCGCACACGGCAAAACTCTATAAAGGATAATTGATTTGGACCATGAGAAATTTTTCTCAAAAATTTAAAGCCCAAAAATTTTAGTAGTTTTAAATGAACTCTATTACGTTCATCAACGATATTCCACAGAAGGTCTTCCTGTCTACTATCTATATATCGTTTAGCTTCTCTAGCAAAGGTGATAGGATATTCATGAATTGCGGATGTGCATAACATCCATACTACACCTCCTTTCTCAACTCCGGCCATACCAGCAGTCTTGCCGTTAGGCACGTTGAAATATACGCAGGTGCCTTCCTGAGCTGCCTTGACTAGTTCTACTAGGGGATTTTGTCCATGACCTTCTTCGACCTCTCTACGGTCATCTGGACGTAAGTTGAAGGCCACCTCTACAGCAGCCTCCATTGTTATTGGGTGAATAAATTTAGACACGTTTATAATACTTAGGTGAGAAATCTCCTTCCCAACTCATTGATCTTAACGTAGCAGGTGAAGGATGTGATGATTTCAAAGTTATATCTACATTTTTATTATTTTCATATACTGGTACTGCTTGTATATGTTCATCTAAATAAGGTGCATCTGAAGCCTCATATTCATCTAATATTGTAGATTCATATACTTCAGTATAATTAGATTTTCCTACTCTAGTAAGTGTAGTTTCATATAGACCTACTTTACCAAAGTTTAATTTTATTCTATGTACAGTAAGAGAAGAATTAACATCTGAAAGTACCTTAGTTTTATCTACCTGTTTAGTTACATATAGGCGTGGAAAATCTATCTGATAATCATAGAGATAACCTATATGTAAGTCTCCTTGCAAGTGTTGGAACTTATGAGTACCAGCACCTTCATCAATTATATTCAAATCCGTACCAGCTAGAGCATCAGCCTTACTATTTGCTAATTGTATCGCAGCACCAACCTGATTCAATCCATCATCTATAGCATAGTAAGTACCACCATCTACTAAATTACCAGTATTTAGCTGAACAGGTGAACTACCTGCTATATATTTAATTGGATCACCTGTTTTTATATTATGAGGAGTACTCGGACTAGTAGTTAGTGTTATTGTATTAGTAGTCAAACCAAAACCGGGTACTGTATTTTCATCTACCAAGATTTGAGCAGGTACTTCCCATTCTTTTTCTAAGTCCCAATCTCCGGGTATAGTAAAGTCATCATCATTAATAACTGTAGGTTCAGCATATCTACCTAATCTCTTGGTAGCTGTATCGGTATCCACTATTACCAACTTACCATTAGGGGTACCTCCTCCCTCACCAATTTGGTCTATCCAATCAGATTGATTAGTAAAAGTAGTTAGATTAGTAGTAGAATTATAGACACCTCCACTTATAGTAGTCCAGTTATCTAGATGTATACGGTAATTAACACTATCTTGATCAATACTTGGAGATGTATCTGTTTGTATTATCTCCATTGTTTGTAAGAAATTATCACTATCTAGATAGTAATATGTATCATTTACAATAAAGTGATATCTTAATGGAATATTAAATTTCCATTTGAACCAAGAGCTGATTAATCTTTGATCACCAAGTTGATAGTATCTCCAACCTTGTACTTCATCTTGACCAGTCTTACCAAATAATACCATTCCATTTTCTCTGGAATGTGTTATCATATCTATATCTTTAGGTAATAAAGTAGGTACAACTTTACTAGTTTCAGCAAGATCAGGATCACCTTCTCTTTGTACGTTTACTAATTCAGTAAATCTACTATATTTACCTGAACTATCTACAAATCCAATGGTAGTTCCAATATTAACAGGGGGTATTTTTTCGTTATAATTATATATAGATAGTTTCTTTAATTTAGCAGTATCAGGATTAAGCACTTCAGCATCTGATACTAATATGAATTGCTGGTTTGTACTAAATACAACAAGACCTACATTCATTTCTACTGCATCATATAATTCTGAAGGGAATGTAGAAGAACAAGCTATATCTATTGGGTCAATAGCAGATGTTGCTAATGCTGTCCAAGACCAAAATGCTGGTATAAGAAGTTCACCAGGTCTAGAAGTTATTACATTTTCACCTGATAAGAAACATAACCTATTACGGAAGAATACTATCTTATTAATCTTCTGACCTACAAATGTAGGTATTGGATTAGTATACTCATCGCCTACAAGTCTATCTGTGTAAGTAGTTTGTTTAACTAAAAAGTCTCCAGTAGCTGCTCTTTGTAACATATGAGGCATAGTAGTCTTATCAAAACTTAAAGCTATACCAGGTTTAGCACATTCTACCCAAGACCCTACACCATCTAAGTCATTAGCACTACTAAATTTAACATAATAATCATCCTCATCTGCTGACTTCGTATTCTGTATTTTAACTATATATCCAAATTTACATTGTAATGGTAATTTAGTAACATCATTAACTGTATCTTGCATGACTCTTAACAAGTCTTGATCTACAACTTCGATGTTAAATGCAGAACTAGAATATACATATATACCATTACCTATAATTGTTGCAGTTATACCTGAAATAGCATTTAGCTCTACTTGAAGAGAACCAAGTATAGTATCAACAGTTACAGCTGTATCAGAGTCAAATGGTGTTGGAGTTGGTCTTAATATACCAGAAACACTTCCACCTATAGTACCTTTAACAGCAGCTGTTTCAATTTCTTGAACTTCTATTGTATAAGTATAACTAGTTGATGCTTGATCTAAAGTTACATTTACCTGATCGCCTACTTCCCAACCTTCTCCTCCATGTAATAATATAACCTCTCTATTATAAGTACATGCATAATCATTTGCACTATTTATATTACTAGCACCAGGGTTACTTCCTTGTTGACCTAGTGTTGTAATTCTAAAAATTAAATTATCTCTACCTGATGTTAAGGTTGTGCCACTAGAATTTTTTACCCAATTTGTTGTTGCTGTTGTACCTGAATAACTACCAGCAGCAGTTACTGAAAATACTTGTGTACCTATACCAGGACAATGCCCTGTACCACTTCCTTCTGCTAAATTATCAGATTCTATTTTAACTCTAGTTGCTCTTTTTATATCTGTTGTTGTATTAGAATCAAATACATTTAAAGCGTATTGTCTACCATTTTCTGTTCTTAATAATTCAACATAAGCATAATGTGCATGTGGAGCAGAAGCTGTAGTACCAGTAGTAGCTACAGTTTTTGTTCTATTGTTTATAAATGTTGTATCGTTAATAGTAAGAGCTTGTATATCTTCTGTAGCTGTTGCACTGCTAGGTGTTAAGTAACCTTTAATTGCTGTTGTAGTAGCAGATACTGTTGCCTCATAATCCCACCTAGTAGTATTATCACTAATATTAGCACCAGTACCAGTTGGACCACCTGATCCCGCTGAAGTACCAGCTGTATCACATACATAGATGTTAGCACCATTCTGTACCTTATCACCTACTACATAAGCTGTACCAGCTACCCATGGTATTGCTCCATAATGAACTGTTTTCTCAGCACCATCAGTACAACTCCACATTTTAACTGTACCGTTACTTTGCACTTGACCTATATAAGATCCTTCTGTTTCATCTCTATAATAATGAAACCATGATCCAAGTGCAGCTACATTAGCTAATCGTGAGCTACCTACTCTTTCAGTACCAGGTCTTTTATATAAACCATATGTTAAGTCTGGTATAGCATTAACAATATTCTTTGCTTGTCCTGGAAGTTTAAACTGGTCAGGTGCTTCAGATATTCCTCCATTATAATTTGGTATTGTTTGTGTTATACTTGCCATTATCTTCTAAGATTTCTCCATGGTTGATAGGTAGTATATGATGAATCCTCGGGGAATCCAAACATAGTGTAGTTAGCTTGAGTAGTTTCATACTCCATTATTGCAGCTCTAGACAATGCTTCTTGTTGTGCTAGTAGTTGTACTAATTGTGGGTTAGCAACTAATTGTGTAGCAGCTACTCTTGATGCTCTATAAGTTATATACCTTTGAAAGGGTGTTGGTATATCTTCAAATGGAATCAATTTAGTTATATCTAAATCTATCGAAGTATGATCTGACCAATTATCTGTATGGTCAAACTTATCATATAAATTCCCGTCTTTCTTTACTACATCATATTGTCTTTTCTCCCATCCTTCAGATACATCCATTTTTAAAATATCATTACCTATTACTATCTTACCTGTAATTGAATCAGGTTGGTATGGTACATGCTTTTCTGTGTTGAAGTGCCAACCTTCTGATTGTACATCAACATTAGCATCTCTTAATAAATTATATATTAATGCTACTTCTGGATTATCGAACGCTCCATTATCATTTAATGTAAGCGTTGTTAGAGGTGACTGGCCGATAGCTCCCAGTATTGAGTTCACTGCGGATAGTTCGGTATCGGTGTCAATTGTCGTGGAAGCCATAAATAAAAAAAAGAGGGAGCCCGAAGACTCCCCATATGTTGGTTAAAAATATAAGCTTATGTGAAGCTTGCGTTAGAAACAGCAGTGTTGTTCCAGTTAGAGGATACATCAATACCAGCAACTAATTCAACAGCAGCAGCAGGATTTAAGAAATCTGCTCCCATTGCTAAACGTCCGAGAATGACATCTCCTTGGTATACCACTGATACGTCCCCACTTGTTACTTGAACTTGTGGTCCGATAGCTTCTACTACACCTGCAGCTTCCTTCTGGAAGATAAGTCCACAGGAACCTCCAAACTTAGCAGCAGTACCGTAGTTGTTAACGGTCTTCTGTCCAGATGGAGTTGTAGATGCATCTTGGTTAACACCATAGTCTCCAAGGAATGGGATGTTCATTGACTTGTAGATCTTGATACCTGCAATGTCAAGGATTCCATTACCGGATTGTAATGCGTCACCTGTTTCGTCACGATTAATAAGGTTGTTAGTTGCACAATTCCTTATTAATTCATAGTATTGTCTTGGGTTAAGAACGGCTACTCTACCTTCACCACTGATTCCTTTCTCATCTAGGATAGCAGCTGCCTCGAAGAAGGCTCGTACTAACTTACCTGAGTCATAAGCATCAGTTGCTGCTGTAGATGCAGCAGTACCAACTTTAACAATACTTCCACCGGGCTCTTTGAAGTTAGTCATGTTGACCGGTGCTGGCTGTCTAGCAGCCTTTGTGATCGCTCTAAAGATTCTGCGATCATAGTTCTCGGCTAGTGCATAGCCGATCTTACGAGAGATTTCACCACGTAAATCGTAGTGTGCAAGTGTCTCATCTAATTCATAAACGAAAGCACTAGAGATTAGGAGGTCATCACAAGTGATGGTCTTCTCTGCTACTGGAGGTGACTTCTCATCGTTACCTAAAATGGACTGTCCGGGGACATGGAATTCCGCTTTGGTTCTACCTGTGTAGATGAACTGTAATGACTTACCGTTTTTAAGAGTACGTCTTGTTACAAGGTCTCTAGCGATTGTATTACGCTGGAATCCTTTGAACATCTCACCTGAGAACAGCTTCAAATAGAGAGCTCTTCTCGCGGAGGTAGTGGTATCAGCACCGTTATCGGCACCTCCCCAAATCGGTCCATTGGCATTGGCAGTCGTTGCCTGTTGGGCCATTGTTAATTAAAAAAATTGTATGTTTATCTGTCTTACTTAAGTAAATTGTTTGCGCTTTAATTGCGTGGTCTATCCCACCGTCTAGACGGCAAAAGGTATCCACTATTATATCCTTGGATATACATCATGGGCTAATGCCAAAGCGAGATATCGGAATCGAACCGATGACAATAGCTTGGAAGGCTATAGTTTTACCGCTAAACTAATCTCGCTTGCACAATATGGATGAGATTTTCTATGATAGTTAGTGTGCATAGCTTCTATCATAATAAGAATAGCTAGGAGCCCTAAGACCCCTAGCCATAATTCATTTATCCCCTGTAAG
>VTLG01001302.1_pt1 | contig 14211 bp, 33 predicted proteins | sample 4694571 | NCBI WGS metagenome assembly VTLG01 (sample SAMN12604809, study PRJNA352737) | marine metagenome | biome: ENVO:00000447; feature: ENVO:00000209|ENVO:00000569|ENVO:01000036; material: ENVO:00002151; isolation source: viral sequences binned using virsorter ...
CTATGGCTTTATCTCTAAATTCTTTATCTGACCACAAATAGTATAAGTTCCACCACTCTTTTGTAAATCTACAAACATTTATCTTTTTCTCATAAAACTCTGGGTTTGTTTTTACTACTTCTACTAGTGCTCTCATTCTTTGACTACCTGCTATTGGGTAGTAGTTTGGCATACATAGTATTGGATTCATTATACCATTTTCAGTTACACTCTTCACTAAAGGTTCATTTATAGGAACTCTCTCTATATTTTCCATTATCTTTGGTTCATAAAGTAGAAATCTAACTGTGCACACTTCCCACTCATAGGGAGGCAATGCTACTAAGTCTGCTGTTTCTTTACTAATTCTATCTGCTGCCATATTCTATTTCCATTTGTTCTTCGTATATAAGTCTAAACTCTTCTACTGTAGGTATTCTTACATATAGTTTATTACTTATATTATATTTGTGTAATTCTCTCACATACAATATGTATGCTGTTTGTAGTTGTTTTTCTGTATACAATATCATTTTAACATATTTTTTATTTGTTTGAGTGTTTTAAAATAATATGTGGTAAGTTCTACATTGTTCCAGACACCAGCTTTCTGTACTGCTTTACTTGTGTCTTCCACAACATAGTAAGGTATAAATAATAACTTACCTTTAAATATTCTATAGTCTTTTCCTTCTTCAACTAATATCATCATTTTTTGTTTTTCAAACTCCTCTAATTTTTTAAGTTCTCTATTTACTATCTTCTCTAAATCTTCTACATCAGGAAGCATATCCCAATCTTCAGATGTCATCTACATCTTCTCCTGTAGCCATACTACTTGCTACTTCCTCTCTTTCTTTTGGGTTGAGTGCAGACTGTGGACCAATCTTTAAAGTTTCCCAATCTACTACACTCGTAAAACTTTCCATTCTATTACTTCTCATTTTTGTACAATTAAATGTCATACATTCATCTTGTTGCTCCCAAGTTTCAAGAGCATACGCTGCATCTGCTGCATCAAGTATGCCCTTTGCAAATCTAGCCTCTCCACTAGCATCTGTCTGATATGGTGCAAAGAATAGTGTTTCATATTCTTGTGCAAATAGTTTCATTTTCTTACTAACTTCTATCTGTTCTGTCCAGTCGTACTGTCCTGCACGAGTGGGAGCATTATGTCGACGAACTTGGTTCAGGTAATCCACTATAACCACTCCAACATCAAGTTGATTGACTTTTTTATCTAACTCGGACTGTATTTTTGAGAGAGTTAAAGCAGGGTCATAGATAACATCTAACTGCTTTTCTTTATGTAGGGGAAGTTTTGTTAGGTTCTTATGAAAGCTATCAAAGTCATGAGTTTTTTCAAACTCAGGTAATAGTTCATATCCACCATCAAAACGACCTGCCCACCAGCCTCCGACTAGATTCCATTCTTCAGATGATAACATCTTACTTCTGAGTCTTTTAAGTGGTATCTTTGTTGCAATAGAACATATTCTTTGAAGAATACTTCTACTATCCATTTCTATTGTAAAGTAAAGGGCACTTCTGCCATTCTCATATACATTAGAAGCAATATTACAACAGGTAAGTGATTTACCTGCACCTCGTCGTCCTCCAACTAGAACTAAATCTTTTGGAGAAAACTGTATTTGTGAATCATACTCGCTATTGAGTCCTAAGGGTAAATACCTTGCCAGTTCTTTGTCGTCCTCGAAAAGAGATATACTTTGCATACTTTCTTCGGGTGGTTTGACATCTACCTTGTCACTTACTCTTAAAACTATTTCTTGTAGTTGTTCAATATTTTCTTCTGCCGAAGCCATTGCAACTGTGTTGTCAATGTACTTATCTAACTCATCTAGAATCTCTACTTGTGCATATTCATTTTTTAGATAGTCTAATAAAAGCCATGCGTCAACCTCGACTTCAATAGTTTCGATTGCAGATATTTTTTCTTGGAGTTGCCTGTCTCGGACTTCATATGACAGGTCTTCAAACTTGGGGAGGTCTTGGTAAGTATCTATGTGCTTATCCAAGATGTTAAAGATTGGCTGGTACTCGCCAGGTAAGTAATGTTCTTTTAGTTTAGCCCATGTGTCTAAATCTTTCTGAACTATAATTTGTTTTAGTAGCGCAGACGCAATATTCATAATAACCCTCTCTCAAAGCAACAAAAGGCAGGGACAAACGCCCCTGCCGACTAAATGAAATTTGCGTTTAACCTATCTCTTTTTTAGCTGCACCGTTGTAATTAGCACATTGTAAACCTCTTCTGGTTAACATTGTTTTAACGCCTCTTACAGTTTTACCGATTTCATCTGCGATTTGCTCAACAGTCATATCAGTAATATCGATATCAGCAAGAACATCAGCTTTGCTTGAACCTTTAGTTTCCTTTTGTTTTGGAATACCACCAATCTCACCACTTCTAAGTAATGATAGAGCTTTACCTCTGATTGAGTTTACTGATTTACCTAAGGCATCAGCAATCTCTTCTACAAAAGAACCACCATTTACCATTTCGATAAATGTTGTTTCTTCTTCAGGAGTATAAGTTCTAACAGTTTCTACTTTAGGAGCTGGTTTAACATGGCTTGTTAATTCCATAGAAAGGATTTTACCTTGAATTGATTTAGCAGAAAAGTTTCCGCCTTCAAAGTTTTCTGCAATTTCTGCATATGTGTATTGTCCTGAGTTATCAGTAACAAAAGCACTTAAAGTTGCTTCTTGCTCATCTGAGAATGATTTAGAAGCTGAAGCAGATGCTAATTCAACATCATACCCCATTTTTCTCAATTTAGAACTAACACTTCTTGTTGAAGTTTCTAATTCTTCAGCTGCGTCAGCAACCATTGATTGAGAAATAGGTGACTCACTTCCGACGAAGTCTACTAGAGACTGAGTTCTTTCGTCTGTCCATTTTGGTAATGCCATTTTATTTTTTCTCTCTATTTTAAAATTGTTTTTAAGTTGTTTATTATTGTTATTCCCATTTGTTCTGCTTTTCTAGTTTTTGCACTTGCTATTCCACTTTCGTTAACCAAGATGGTGACATCTTTAGTTAAGTTATCTTTTACAATGTAGCCGTATTTTTCTAGTACTTGTTTAGCGGCTGCTTTTGTTTGGTAACTTTTTAACTTACCTGTAATGCAAACTATTCCCTTACTGTCAGTAGTGCTGACCTTTACCTGCTTTTCACAAGTAAAAGAAAAGGGAAGCTCAAAGTATTTGTGAAATACAAATACATCTATACACCAGTCTACCAGATTCGATGTTGCTTTCGGACCGAGACCTGCCTCTTTACAAGTTTCGTAGGTTATATCGTATATATGTGATATCTTTTCTGCCAATTTATTAGAGGCACTTCGACCGATAAGCGGTATCGAAAATGCTGGAAGAAGAGTTGCTAGGTCGGCGCTCTTTGATTTTTCTATTTCTGCGTGTAGCTTCGTACCTAGTTTCTCTGAATCCAACAGGAACGATATTTCTTCTTGGGATAGTGAATAAATATCGTGATAATCAGTAAGACCTAGCTTCTCTATTGTTGAGGGACCAAGTCCTTTGATTTTTAAGGTTTTAGCAAAGTGTTCTATACGCTTTGCTGATTTTACAGAGCAATTAGAACTTTGACAGAATAACTGGTCACCAATGACTACTAGTAGACTACTACAAGCAGGACAATTTGTTGGTGGTATTATTTCTCTCAATGTCTATTTCTCTCAAATATGAATATATTATAACAAACGAGTAACCATTTGTCAAGAATTATTTTTTGGAAAGTGGGATAAAATAAGGGAAGAAATTTTGAAACACTCTGTGTGTCCACCAAATTTCTGAGATGGAGAATAACTGTCGTCTTTAAACTTCTCGTGTAGCTCTTGCTCTATTTTCCAACAGTTATATATGGTATCGTGATAGGTTCTCTGGATTCGTAAATCGTAACCTTTGAATCCACGACTTCTTTTTATGACATGACGCCAGTCTTTACCACTAGCTATGCCTACTTTTATGCATTCTCTTTCAAATGTTAGTTGATTTACTAAGATAACTCCATATAATACACCTTCTCTATCACATTCGTGAGGGTGATTATTAAAGTAAGTTTGATTATAAACTCCACTCATGCTATGAGCATTGGTGTAAAATGTCGGATAAGACCTGATAAGAGAATAAATACTGCGATAGCATTTAATATTATTAAAGCTCTATCTTTCCACAATAGTCCTACCCAAAGCCACCCCAATACACCTATAAAAGATAAACATAGGTCTATAAAAGGATACATTTGTGTAGACCTAACTGTAAAACCAGCAATTAAAAAAGCACTGGCTGTCCATTTAACATACCATGATAGGTCTAGTTTAGGTGTTGCACTTTTATATATTCTTTTACTATTCTCTACTTCTTCTTTTGTATACTTCATATCTTTATTATGCCAGAAATCCAGTTATATGCTATATCTTCTGCATAATGTAAACTATATGCATATGCTTTTCTAGTTTCTAAAACTCTTTTATTTTGTATGAGGTCTACTTCATATCCTTGTGGAGTGTGAAAAACATTTGCTTTTTTATCTTTATCTTCAATATAAGTTATTAGTTCTCTTTGTTTCATTAATCTACTCTTGCTATTACTTGTGGTATTATCTCTCCAGCTCTTATCACTTCTACTTTACAACCTATCTCTAATCCAAGTATTTCAATCATACCTTTATTATGGAGAGTTGCTTTACTTACATTTGCACCATTTATATTTACTGGTTCTAGAATTGCAACTGGAGTTACATAACCTGATTTTCCAACTTGCCATACTACATCAAGTAGAGTTGTTACTACTCCTTGTGCTCTTTTCTTTTTAGCAAAAGCGCCTCTGGGGTGATGTGAAGTATGTCCTAATTTATCAAAGTAGTCGTTATTTATACATCTCCATACATCTCCGTCATGAGGAAACTCGCTATAGTTTGAATCTATACAAGTTTCAAATCCCCACTTACTAACTTGTGCCATATCTTTGATATACTCTTTTGTTATGTAAGGTTGAACACTATAGGCTATAAAAGACATATTAGCTCTTCTTTCATTAAATTCTGTTATGTCTTTTAAATTCAATGCACCAGCTGCATAGTTTCTTGCATTTGGTATTTCTGCTAGAGCTACTACTTCTCCTGTAATTTGATAGAACTTTTCATCTGTATCTATCTGTGACGGCACTAATAACATCATTTTTTCTGTAATATCTATTCCCTCTTTGCCATCTCCTCTAGTAAGTGCTAAATGTAGATGTCCTCTGATATATTGTAAAGATACGGCTGAACCATCTAACTTTGGTGTAACCACTACTGGTTGTGCACCATAGTCAGGTTTATCTTCTATTTCGTATACTTTTTGTAGGGAATACATTGGATAGGCATGAGCTTTGCGCTTGCCTGTAACTTCATGTCCTACTTCTAGAGAGTCTAGTTGACTTTCTAATCGGTCATATACTTCATCAGACATGAAAGGTCGACCGTTATAGTAGGCAATTCTTGCTTGTTTTATTAGTCCTTCTAATTTTTCCATAAATATATTATACAAAAAATTTAAGGATAAGTCAAGAAATATTTTATGGTAGGTATATTGAATCTAGTAAGTCTTTGAACTCATCTTCTAAAATAGACTTACTTTCTGCGAGGGAAAGGATTTCTACTAATCCTTCAAAAAGTTTTCTACTATTTTCAAAATCAAGGGGCATGGTTATACCATCTTTACTTGGTTTCCACTCTTCATTAAAATCTAAATAGTATTTTCGTAGAGATATATACTCAACATCTCTAAAAGTATTTATAACAAGTCTGACTTGCTCATGACCTGTATCTTGAATTATTTTTTCGTAGATTGAGGGAGCGTTTAAGTCAATCATTCTTAATCACTCGGTTGAGAGGTACAATACTCGTAACATTTCCAGGGACAAGTATCCTGTAAGAGTCTGTGTCCCAGCAAAATAACAAAGATGTGTGTTGTCCTTCTTTTGCTCTATTTCTTTTCTTACGAATATATTCTGTTGAAAAGTCTCTAGTGCAAACATTGTACTTTAGCTTTCTTGAGTTTTGACTACGATAGGTTATTATTGCATCACCTGCGTCGTCGAGTCTTCTTTCGAACTCTTCCTTTTTCATTATACCTCCTACTTAATCTAACAAAAAATTTTTTGGATTGTTAAGTTTTGAGGTTGTTTTTATGAATAAAAGAAAGCAAGACAGAAAGGTCTGTCTTGCTTAACTATCATACACTACTTATTTAGGGTTTCGATGATTCCAGCAAAGTAAACAGCTGCTTTACCTGTAAGTTTAGAGATAATTTGTGCATCAACTTCTTGACCCGCATCACTTATTGTTGAAGTTAGCTTGTCCTGAGCATCTGCTACACTTACTCTACCGCCACCAGTAGAACCTGTTGAAGTTCTAGCTGCTGGAGTTTTTCTTACATAAACACCTGCCTTTGTTAAAATCATTCTAACACCATTTGGGGATTCGCCGAGTTCTTCGGCAACTTCTTTTACAATCTCCATTGATGTTTCAGGAGTAGGTTCACTATCCTGATACATCTCGACTGCTTGTGATTTCATTTCATCTGTCCAAGGCATTTTTCTTTTCCTCCTAATTTTGGAAAATTTTTGTTCGTATTCGTCAATTGAGGTAGTATTACGAAAACCTGGACACCAACCTGTGGTATCTAGCATTTGTTGGTAATATCTATCACTCATAATTTGACTTCTTTTTAAATATAAATATATTATATAAAAATTGAAACCATTTGTCAAGAAATATTTTTCGTTTCCATTAACTAAAATGCTTACGAATAGCTTCAAGCTTATCTTCTGCGTGTGCTATTTTTTCAACCTCGGTTTCAATTGCTTGTACAATTTCAGGGTGTTCTCCGATACCCACCACACTTCTTTCGTATGCTTTTACGTTTGCCCAAGCTACGGCTATATCGCCTTCTAATTTTTTACATAATGCTTCTAATAAATAATTCATTGGTTATGTTTCCTGTGTGCTACTTTATTTTCCCAGTCTTCAATCGCAGCTTTTATACTGCCTTCTGCTAAAACTGAGCAATGTAATTTAATTGGTGGTAAATTAAGAGCGGTAGCTATCTGTTTATCTTTAATTAGTTTAGCTTCTTCTATTGTTTTACCTTTTAACATTTCTACAAACATTGTGGAACTTGCTATGGCACTTCCGCAACCATAGGTTTTGAACTTAACATCAATGATTCTATCATTATCATCAAGTTTTAACTGAAGTTTCATAACATCTCCACAGGCTGGTGCACCAATCATTCCTGTTGCTACATCAGGGTCTTTGGGATTAAATCTTCCAACAGAAAACTCTTTTGGATTATTTAAAACTCCTTCAAATCTTTCTACTACTTCTTTACTATATGCCACTACCTCTCCTCAGTATTGCATCGCAAAAGTCAACTAAAAAGTTTTCTCTTGCTTCCTCTGAAAGTAAGGGATAGACCAAAAAAGGTGAAGCAATAAGAAAAATTATTAAAGAGGAGATAAATCCTGTTACTTTTCTTCTTACTACTATATTATTTTTGTCTAATATCCTTATAAGTTTCAATGCTGGTATCATCAGTCTAATTATAGATAATATCCATGCTGATAACCAATATGCTAAAATATATTCCATGTGTCTTGAATCCATATAAATAACATAGGTAATCCTATCCACGCAAAGAAATATAAACTAAAAAATGTAATTACATCTATCATAAATACTCCTTTATGTGTTCTAGACTACCTAGCTCATAAGCTAGAGCAAAGCTAGTATATCCTGTTCTTGTTCCGTCAAGATGAGGAAAATATGTTTTAGAAGTATCGCATGGTTCTAATACCCATAATCTATAAGAATGAGATTCATACTTATTAGACATACCATAATCTTCTACAATTTCTGCAAATTTATTATCTCTAGGACTCCACACTTTTTCTCCTACCTCGAATGTTTCTTTTACACATTGTTCAGGAAGTATAGCATTTCGTCTGCCTTTATAATCAGATTCTGCTAGTTTTTGTGGAATACCTAGTCGTTCTATTACTGCTTTTACAAATGCAGGAGAACGATAAATTTGTTTTGCTATATTCATAATATTATCTCCTTCAAGATAATACTCTATAATTTGTTTCTTCTCACTTTCTGTTAATCCTTTACCTTTGTTTTGGTTTTTTCTTAACTCTCTATATCGCATGGTTTCTTCATGCTCTTGTATTATATTAGCAAGTCGAGTAGTATTATAACTTATATTAAGTATGCTACAGGCTTCTTTCTTTGTTATAGGTTTGTCACTTCTTAATAATTCTATTACATGAGAAATATTACTTTCTGTTAATTTTTCATGTTTCTTAGTCTTTATCATAGTGTTCCGCTCCTAATAATATAATTGCATAATGAACTACTTTTAGTAAGTCGTCTTGGTTATAACCTTTCTTCTTACCATATCGTTGTGCATATTTAATTATATTGCCAATACAAAAACCTATACCATGACCTGCATCAAATACAAACTCAGTAGTTTCTATTTTATCTTGTGAGTAGTGAGAATCGTAGGTTGACCTTATGTAATTATCAATCCAGTTTAATACTTCTTCTTCGTTAAAATTATTCTTCATCAGTTAATATCTCAACTAAAGAGGAGTATCCTCCTATTTTTTCTCCATTAAATACTATTTGTGGAAAAGTTCTAGCACTAGGAAACTCTTTCATCATTTCCTCTCTACCAAAATCTTCTCCAAAAACTTTATATTCTACTTCGCAATTTTTACTCATAGCTAGGTTTTTAGCCATAGTGCAATAAGTACAACTAGGTGTACTATAAATTATTACTTGATTCATTTTGCTGTTATCCTTTGTTCGTAGTCGGCGAAATCTTCATTCCACCAGTGTGGTTTATCTCTGTAAGACCAACTAGCAAATGTAGCTTTATCAAGATGGTAATAATCTCTATACGATTGTATTGGATTATCATAGTCTTTCAACTCGTCTGGCATAGCTAGTCCAAATGTTGTAAACCCTTTCTTTGGTAAGTTTATTGGCTCAGGTAGTTTATTTACTACTTCCATTACCGATTTATGTAGTTTACCATATCTGTAATGATACTCGTCATTTAACGCATTTGCATAACAATGAACCCACTCATGATTCTCTAGGGATTCTCTAGCCCAGATAGTGCAAGGGTGGTTATACATCATTGGTAAATAGGGGTAGGGTCGTTCCTCTAGTGGTAAATGCTTTATTTCAGCTTTTAATTTATTAAGGACTTCACGCTCTTCAGCGTTAAGTGCACGAGGAACATACCCTAAATATCTGTCGATATAGATAGTTGTGCAAAGAATTTGCGCTGCCTCGAGGGGCATTTTTACGATATGTTTATCTACATGAAACTGTGCTGCTTTGTCTAAGTCTTTGTCTAAATAAAATAGATTCATAACTTATATCCAACACTTATACCCTGTGCATTCACTTAGTGGAACACCTGGGCAATATTCACATATCTCCTCTACTTGGTTCTTTCTACTAAATTTTGTTTTGTCTTTGTGGACTTTAGTAGAACCATGTTTTGGAGTTGTCTTTCTTACTTTTGATTTTTTCATAATTTATATTATACTAAATTTAAAACCAAGTGTCAAGAACTATTTTTTATTACTTACTGTTTATCTTATCTTTTGCTGTCCCAGCATATAATCCAAACCAGGCGGCGCCTGCTCCAACTATAACTGAAATCAATCCAGACTGTTCAAGCGACGGCTCAGGTAAATCCATAAACCACATTGTCGCATAGTACAATAAAAATATATAGACTGATAGAAATGCTCTTGGAAATATTCTCCAAGCGTCTATCATGTTTGATAACCAAATCCATTTTTGATATGGATTTTCAGGTTCTTTTTCACTTTCTAACTTTAATATTTCAGCTTTCAAGTTACTGTTCTCTGTTACAAGTTCCATAAACTTACTTAGGTCTATTTCAACTTCATTTCTCGACATATCGCCGCTAAATCTTTCATCTGCCATTATTTATCCTTAGCTTTTCCTATGTTGATAGCTAATAAGTCTATTAACTTATAATACTTTGCTACCCACATATCATCTTTGGGTGTTGGCGTTGCTGCCGCTACCACAGAAGCGCCCATGACTAACCATGGCACTATTTTTATTATTAATACTATTCCCTGTAAAAAGTCTAACATATTACTTCTCACTCTTTCGAGCTTGACGCTTTAAGCGTTTATTTAGTTTGTATATTTTATTTTCCAGTTCCTCACACCAGTCCTCGAGTTCTTCGAATCTTCCTTGGACTGAGGGATTTTTATCAAAGAATTTAGAAGCCTTCATCATGGCTCTATACTCCGTGTAAAATTGCCACCAATCAATCAGTCTTTTTAGCACTAATATCTTCTGTGGTGACTTTTCGATAATACACTACGACATCTTTTAGTTCAGTAATATATCTCTTAAGTTCTTGCATATTGTATGCCATTAGTTCGTAGTCAGGAATAGTCATAGCTAAAAATACTAATTCACCTTCCTGGTCTTCGATTACTTTAAATTGTTCTTCAAAGTTTTCAGGTGTAATTGTTAACCACCTGACTGTTTTTAAATCTATTTCACGAGGCATGATAGGTTGAACTATTGTTCTCTCTATCGGCTTTGCTTTAACCTCTAATGTCCTCGTTGGGAGGAGACTGCAGTTGGAGACCATCATCGAGGTCATCAACAATAGTGCTGAGACTTTCGATATCTTCCATGATATGTTTTGTTCCATTATTTATTTTCCTTTGCATTTCAACTGGGTCGCCCATTATTTTCGCACTCAGTTCGTAGTTTCTTATAAATTCTGAATATCTATTCAGTTCTCTTTGTGCAGCTTGACTTTTTAAAGTCATTGACTGCAATTGTTCTGTTTGTAATGTAAAATCATTTTGCATTGTTTCTAGTGCTTCTTGTTGAGTAGCAACTGCTCCTTCTAATGCAAGGTTGTTTGCTTTCAAGGTTACATTTTCTTGATATAACCAATATCCACCTAGTCCTAATACTATAATAATTCCTATAAAAAATTGATTCATAATTCTTTTATCCTATAGTTAAGTCCTTCTGCGCCTCTTACTTCTACTATTTCGCCTTCTTGGGTTTTAAACTTTATATATTTTTCTTGTTTTTTGTAAAACTTACTTACAATAAATGTTTGGTCATCTGCATCTCCCCAAGTAGAATTATAACTTACCTTTAATTCGTAGTAAGTAATGAATAATCCTTTTAACCAATACCAGAATTTCTCTAAATATTGAGGGATTTGCTTTATCTTTTCATACATTTGACCAATCTTTTCCTTCAAATAATAATGCTTCTGCTTCTCTTCTTCTAACAAGTCCTTGCAAGACTTTGCCTCCTGCCTTATTCCATCTTTTGATTTGTTCAGGCACTCCGTCATAGTCCCCTGCATTAAGAACTTTTAACATTGTACTAGCATTTAGATTGCTTGGACCAAGATTGTATGTCCATGATACCAATGCATCGAACATGCACTGGTCTAATTGATGATTTACTGCTTCTAAAACATAGTTTTCATACTCTACTAGCTCTTCTAAAAGCATTTCTTCTGCTTGTTGTTTGGTTATTGTCATTCCTTCTTTAACACCTTTTATGTGTCCATAACCAATAGTCCAAACACCTACTGCGTCTTGATAGGCTTCTAACTCGCAGCCTTCGAATTTTTTGATAAGGGCTAAACCCTCTGCTGATATTTTCATATTGTAAAACTTTCTCCACAACCACATTGAGCAACTTCTAAAGGACTTTGTATTTTTATATATTCATTTAGTCCTTCTTCTACCCAATCTATATTGATATCTTGAAGATATCCTAAAGTCATTGGGTCTACTGCAATTAGGTTATAAAATACTGCGTCACTTGACGCACTTGGACTTTCTAAATAACTTAAGTTATAAGAATATCCATTACAACCACTTGGTAACATTTGGAGTCTAACTCCCCAATAACCTCTATCTTCTACTTTTGCTCTTATTTTTTCTAGAGCTTCGGCACTTGCTACTACCATATAATACTCCATTTAATGATTTGTTCAATTTCTTTTGCAACTTGTTTGCGTAGTCTAGTAGTTCTTTGTCTTGCTCTTCTCTTTTCTTCTTCATGCGAAGCACACTCTTGCGAGTGCGCTTCGACTTAGGTCTTTGACAGTGTACTAAGATACGAGTTCTCCTACACTTGCTAGTATAGTAAATGTAAAAAGAAACAATAGGAAAGCATTTCCTAGTATTTCTTCAACATCGTCGTACTTATTTAACTGTCTAAAACTATATACCATTTTTCTTATCATTTAATATCCAATACTTTACGATTGGAGTTCGGAGTTCTAGACAGCGCGATAGTCAATAGTCCATCTTTGAGTTCTACAAAGTCTACTTTTAAGTCTGTGTTCATAATGAACTTTCTCTCAAAAGATTTAAGACTTAAGCCTTGGTGTACAAATCTTTCTGTTTCACCAAGCTTTTGTTCTTTTTTCCCCTTGATAAGTAGTTCGTTTTTTTCTTGAACTACCTCTATTTCTTCTTTCGACCAACCTGGAATAGCAACTTCTATTCGGTAGTTGCCTGTATCCACATTTTCGACTATGTTATATCTTGGATATGAAGTATCGGTATTCTGCAATAGCCAATCATTATTCATACCAAGCCAAAATTTACTAATATCAATCGTCATATTATTTCTCCTAATTTCCTTTTCAGTAAAACTATGCCCACCCTTTCGGTATGGACGCCAATGTGCGAGAACCTTTTCTCACACTCATGTAAATTATATCAAATTTAAAACCTAAAGTCAAGATAAATTTTTTGATTAGTCCTCAAAGTCTATCTTGCCCTGTTCTTTCATATAGTCTAGCGTGGCACCGATTCCGTCCTTCTTACCATACTGATAGGACAGGTAAATGCTACACATGAGTATTAAAAGATAAGCTGTATCTATGTTCATATTTTTTCTCCAATTATATATTATATCAAAACTGACACCTCCTGTCAAGTAAAATTTCAAGGATACCTAAAAATATTTGTTGACAAGAGGTTATTCTTTTGATATAATATCATTATGAAACTATTAAAAAAGGGAAGCTGGACTTACAAGGAGAAAATGGTTTTGAAAGACAACTATAACAAAATGACTTTAGATGAACTTTCTACTCGTTTACTTCGTACTCCGTCTAGCATTACTTCCCAAGTAAATTACCTTCGGAAACGAGGGTGGACTTTTCACAGGAGAACAGATGGATAATGTAGTAGAGTTTCCAAGAAAAAAGAAAGCAGATGAGATTGCTCAAAAACTCACTACTTCTTTACTTTTAGAAGCAAACAAATTAGGACTCGACACGAAGAATCAAGACTTCGTTTTTGATATGGCATGGACAATGAAGTTCATCAAAGCCGCTGTCGATAATCAATGTAATATTGCGAATGACCTGTGTCGTCTTACAAGAGCACAGGGTCTAGATGAGAGTTAATTGTAGAGGTATGTCTGTAGAAAAAGCAATTAGAATACTTCGTAGAAAGACAGACCGCAATGGTCTGAAACTTCGGATAAAAGAGCTTGAATTTTATGAGAAACCAACTGCTCGTAGAAAAAGAATGAAGGCAGCAGCAGTCAAAAGACAACAGAAAATAACGGCTGAACAACGCAAGTTCGAAGTCCGAAAACCGAAACATCAAAGACGAAGATGATGACACCTCACTTTTCCCACCGTTTTTACACTTCATTTTATAACTCCTTCGTAGAAAAATAAAATATTTTTTCATCTTCGAGACTTAAATCTATCCTAAAAATCATACCCCTAGGAAAAAAATTTCTTGTATTTTTGATAAAGTTGTGGTATAATATTAGTAATTAATTAAGATAGTTACTACGACAATCAACGACTTATCATTATTTCAAAGTGAGCATTATCGAATGTATAGCATTAAGCAGTGCTCGTCACGTAAGTGTAAGAGCACACCTTGTTATATAGACGATTTATGCGAATGAACTACGATACAATTTTTGTCAACCATATCACACCCAAAGAAAGTCAACTATCTTACTTCGACTTTCTTCCAATCCCAACATTTCAACCACTTAACTACAATTCCATCTAACTTTTCAAAAATTTTGTCCGACTTCTAAGTATTTTAAGTCGA
>VTLG01002998.1_pt1 | contig 14211 bp, 14 predicted proteins | sample 4694571 | NCBI WGS metagenome assembly VTLG01 (sample SAMN12604809, study PRJNA352737) | marine metagenome | biome: ENVO:00000447; feature: ENVO:00000209|ENVO:00000569|ENVO:01000036; material: ENVO:00002151; isolation source: viral sequences binned using virsorter ...
TTGCCATCGGTGATTAGCGGTTGCCTCGGCTATCGAATATACATGCGCCCACTGCTCTTTAGTGATATTGCCCTTGTATTTCACAATGAAGGCGGCTAATAAAGCTGCGAACAGCACTCCTTCAGGGTTTTTTTCTACCTGTTTGGAATACTTATTCTTCATTATCCCCTCTAAATGCTCGGTGTTTGCAGTGTTTATATTGCCAAACATATTTCTTGTTTCCAAAATGTTCATAAATACCTACCTTAATAGTTTGTATTAATTAATGTATCCGACCGACCAGCGCAGCATCGCATGTTCCGCGTCCCTCGTCAAGCCTCTACGCGGGTAAGACGAGGCTTAGTATTTAACAGGCTATGAAGTAAGGAATAAGAAGCTCGTGCTGCAATAAGGCGGCACTCAAGATCACCCTAGTCTCTAGTTTAATCTAAGTTCCAATGGCATCTTAACTAACTTGCCTCTGGTATGGCCTTCTCTAAACTCTTCCGAGTTTCAGTACCTCTAATCCCTTCGGGATTTCGCAGCTTTTCTGTGAACATAAAAAACCCCCACCGAAGTGAGGGTTAAAGCCCCTTTTAGTTGAAGAAGGGGCAACTCTTCTTTGCTAAGTCAGCTAGTCGAGGTTGTGATCCTTGACGTACTTAGTGATTGCTCTTCGATACTTTGCAGGAAGCCGTCCCTGTGGCTCATTGTAGAGCGTGCTGGCGTCCATGAAAGTGAATTTGCCGTCCCCGGCGAGTTTCAAGAGATGGGCTTTGATTCGCGAAGCGTCTTGCCAATCAGGTTTACCGTTCGGCTGCCTTTTCGCCAAACGAAAACCAAGGCCTCGACACTGTTTGAATGTTGCGCCACCCTTTTGGGTCTTCTCGTTCACCTTGGACATATCGAAAGTAGTTGTAGTCATGGTTTCCCTCCTTAGGGATTAGTGGTTTGATACGAGGCTTGTATAAGTTTAATGTACTTTATAAGTTCCTCGTAGTTTTTGGAATCTTCTGTTCGAACTCCGGTTATCTCAGCGCTGGATGGAAGAAGATGTACTAAATTTTCTTTCACCGATCTGACGTTTGGAAATTCGAGCGTCGTATTCGTATTTAAAGTTACTAGTATTACTTCGTTCATTAAAATCTCCTCACTTAAACACCTTAGTGTTGTGAGGAGCATTTTTGGACGTTAGTAATTCTGTAACTTTAGATGCGATATATGACCGAATTTCTGTCAGATCGTGAAGGGAAATTTGCTTTAAAGTACATCTTCGATGACAGCGATGAGATGGAGTTTGGACTGAAGATTGCAGTAGTTTACTACGAGGGACTTATGCTTTTTGTACATTAAACTTATACGGTTAAGACTCGTGGTTTATCGAACCACTAATCCTGCGAGGAGGAGATGACTACAATCTACTGCATATGTTCAAGTGAAGGAGCAAAAGGGTGGAGGTTTCGCAACTTCAAAGATGGAGAGGCCGCAGAGTTTTCGTATTACTTTATACACTATACAGCCTCTATGAACTATGTAAACCTGATTGGCAGCGTAGTGAATCGAAGTTCAACTCTTTAAAGTCGCTCAAATTCATAAGTGGAGGTCAGTAAAGCTCTGCGGTGAGACGCAGCTTCCTGTGAAGTCTTGGAGAGGAATTACGGCGTCGAGGATCTCTCGACTAGTTGACGTGTGAAGAAGAGTTGACTACGAAAACTAAAAGGGCTTTAAGAATTACGAGGTTTTTCAGGGGGTTATGCACTGGATCAGAAAAGCTGCGACGACTACAAAGACTTCAACACTCTTTAGTCTACCCTGCCGTTGAAGTCTTTGTAGTCGTGAGGTACTGCCAAGCTATACCGGGGCAGAAGGCCATACCCCCTCCACCCCATATCTATAGCGTAGTCATACTAAATTCCTAGTTTTAGATGTAAACTAGATCTGGTTAATTGTCGGGCTTTAAAGACTACACTAAAAAGACCTAGAATGAGCTATATGACCCGGTGGGTCGATTACTACAGTATACAGTTGGATTCGAATTTTGTCAAGTTAGGGGTTGACAAAGTGTTAATCTGACTCTATAATGTGTGAATATGCCTATATTACATAATGTTGAAAAAGAAACTAAAAGAGAACTGACAGAAAAGCAGCAGTCCTTCTTGAATTATCTTGTGGAAACGCAAGGTGATGCTAAGAAGGCAGCGGAGTTAGCAGGATATTCGGGGCCGCACTACCAAGTAGTAAAAGCTTTAAAGTCTGAAATCCTTGAATTGACTCAAGAGGTCTTAGCACACTCTGCACCTAAGGCTGCTTTTAAGCTAGTAGAGATTTTAGATTCTAAAAGACCCATTGTTCAGGCAAGTAATAAGCTGGCAGCAGCACAGACTCTTCTAGATCGTGTAGGTGTAAGTAAAGTAGATAAGCTAGATATTAACCATAAAGTAGCAGGTGGTATCTTTCTTATGCCCGACAAGGCTCCTATAGATGTAGCGGAGATAGTTGAGGAGTAAAACATGCTAGTACCAGATGGTTATAAGAGGAGAACATCTTCTACAGTTCCATTTGGGTATTCTCTAAGTTCGATTGAGGGTTATCTGGAACCGATACCTCAGGACTTAGAAATACTAAATGAGGTAGCGGAAGCAGTACACATAGGAGAGATAAGTCTTGGTATTGGTGTAGATTGGCTTGAAGCAGAGACGGGTAAGAAGATGTCTCGCCCCGGATTAAAGAAGTATGTAGATAAGAAGTATGGCAGAAGATAAGTATCTTAAAGATTCTGAAGGTAACTATATCCTTAATAAGGACGGCTCTAAAAGAAAGAAGTCCGGTAGACCTAAGACCTCAGAACTTTCAGATACTAGAATTGCTCTTCAGGCGCAGAGACGCTTAAAGACAAAAGATGATAATGTTAAAAAGTTACGGCGAAACTTAAAGATTGCAGAAAGCAAACTCAATAAGGAGAAGAAAGCCCTAACTTCAAATGTTCTGACAGAAGCGGATACCAAAGAGTTACCCGATGCCATACAAGAACATTTAAATGAGACAGGTTCCTATGTGGCTTTTATGCCGAACGAGGGACCGCAAACAGATTTTTTGGCCGCACCAGAAAAGGATGTACTCTATGGTGGTGCGGCGGGAGGCGGTAAAAGCTTTGCAATGCTTATTGATCCTTTGCGGTCATGTCATTTCAAAGAACACCGGGCATTGATACTTAGAAAGTCTATGCCAGAGCTTCGTGAGCTGATCGATAAGTCAAGAGAGTTATATCCCAAAGCTTTTCCGGGGTGTAAGTTTCGAGAGGTTGAAAAGCTATGGAACTTTCCTAGTGGAGCGAAGATAGAATTTGGGTTCCTTGAGAGAGATGCGGATGTGTATCGCTATCAAGGACAAGCATATAGTTGGATAGGGTTTGATGAAATTACTCACTTACCCACAGAGTTTGGTTGGAACTACTTGGCTTCACGGCTTCGTACTACCAATCCAGAGATAAAAACGTATTTACGTTGTACGGCTAACCCCGGAGGTGTAGGCGCACAATGGGTTAAGAAAAGGTATGTCAATCCAAAAGAACCTAATGAGACTTTTAAAGGGGATGATGGGTTAACGAGAAAGTTTATTCCTGCAAGACTACAGGATAATCCGTATCTTGCAGAAGATGGTGATTACGAAAAGATGTTGCTTTCGTTACCGCCAGTACAAAGAAAGCAACTATTAGAAGGCAATTGGGACATAGCAGAAGGCGCAGCGTTTCCTGAGTTTGATATGGAAGCACATATAATCGCGCCGTTTGAGCTGCCCTCTTGGTGGGAAAGAGTAAAAGGAGTGGACTACGGTTATGCTTCTGAAAGTTGTTGTTTATGGGCAGCAATAGATCCTGACGACAAGACCATCATCATATACAGAGAATTATATCAGAAAGGGTTGACCGGGGATCTACTTGCTGACAAAATGACAGAACTAGAAGCAGAGGAGATAAAGTCTATTCCGGGTGTCTTAGATACAGCAGCTTGGTCACGGACAGGATATTCTGGTCCTACGATTGGGGAAGCTCTTGTAACTAGAGGTCATAAATTAAGGAGAGCAGATAAAAATAGAATAGCTGGTAAAATTCAAATACACGAACACTTGCGATTGAAACAGGATACTGGAAGACCTCGATTGCAAATTTTTAGTTCTTGTACGAATTTAATTAGAGAATTACAGGGTATCCCACTATCAACTACTAATTCAGAAGATGTGGATACCCATGCGTCTGACCATGCTTATGATGCTTTACGTTACTTAATAATGAGCAGACCACGATTAGATCATCCATATGATAGGATGTTACAAATTAAAACGGAAGCTTATCAACCTGTAGATAGCACATTTGGATATTAATATATGGCAGAAAAAGACAATACATTCTTAGGTGCTAACAGTATCTACGAGGACGTAGAAGGCGAAACTGGTAAGAATTTAAAATTAAAGGAAGACCAGAAAAGTAATCTAGTAGCCATTATTAATTCTAGATTTACAGACGCAGAAGGTTCTAGAAAGCAAGATGAATCAAGATGGTTGACTGCCTATGAAAACTACCGTGGTCAGTATAATCGTTCTGTTCGTTTTAGAGATTCGGAGAAGTCTAGAATCTTTGTTAAGATTACAAAAACAAAAGTCTTAGCAGCCTTTGGTCAGTTAGTCGATGTTATCTTTGGAACGGGTAAGTTTCCTATAGGCATTTCAGAAACGAAGTTACCTGAAGGAGAACTTGGTTCTGCTCATCTAGATACGCAAAATCCAGTTCCCGGTTTGGAAGACTCGATTGCAGAAAGACCTGATAATTTTGGAAATCGTTTAGAAGATGAAATTGTAAATCCTTATGATGTAGGATTTCAGGGAGATAACAGAACTTTAACTCCCGGTGCAACCTTTTCAAAAGGGATCTTTCAAGATAGTTTAGAAGATCAAGCAGAAGAAAAAGGATATTTAAAGGAAGGGTTTAGTGCTAATCCACAGCATTTAGAGTTATCTCCAGCCCAACGTGCAGCAAGGAGAATGGAGAAACTCATACACGATCAGATAGAAGAGTCCAGTGGTTCCTCAGAAATACGGAATGCTCTTTTAGAATCTTCTTTATTAGGCACAGGTATTGTTAAAGGACCATTTAATTTTAATAAAACTTTAAATAAGTGGGACGATAGTGAAGGAGAACGAGTATACTCTCCAATAGAAGTCAGAGTTCCTAGAATAGAGTTTGTCAGTTGCTGGGATTTTTATCCTGATCCTCAAGCTACTAATATAGAAGAATGCGAATATGTCATTCATCGACATAAAATGAATCGCAGTCAACTGAGGCAGTTACGCAATATGCCTTACTTTGATGAGGATGTAATTAGAACCTGTATTCAAAACGGGCCTAATTATGTAGAGCGTGGATATGAGTCACAATTAAAAGATGACAACTCTTCACCAGATGACGCATACCAAGTGAACTTTGAAGTTCTAGAGTATTGGGGAATCATGGATGCTATGTATGCCAGAGAAGTAGGCATAGATGTTCCAAATAGTGTTGATGATTTAGATGAAGTACAGATTAATGCATGGGTTTGTGGAAATATGCTACTTCGTGCAGTAGTGAATCCATTTACACCTTATCGTATTCCATACAATGCTTTTCCTTATGAAAGGAATCCTTATAACTTTTTTGGAATCGGTGTCGCAGAGAACATGGATGATTCTCAGCAGATTATGAATGGACATGCAAGAATGGCTATCGATAACCTAGCACTGGCAGGATCTTTAGTTTTTGATATAGATGAATCCGCTTTAATTGGTGGTCAGTCTATGGAAGTATACCCCGGCAAAATATTTAGGAGACAAGCAGGACAACCCGGACAATCTATTTATGGGTTGAAGTTTCCTAATACAGCACCTGAAAACATGATGATGTTCGATAGATTTAGGCAGCTTGCAGATGAACAGACAGGTATACCTAGCTATAGTCATGGTCAAACAGGTGTTCAGAGTATGACACGAACTGCTTCGGGTATGTCTATGCTTTTAGGTGCAGCCTCTTTAAACATAAAGACTGTAGTTAAAAACTTAGATGATTTTTTATTAAAGCCTTTAGGGGAATCGTATTTTCAATGGAACATGCAATTCTTTGAAGGCGACATAGATGTAATAGGTGATTTAGAAGTCAAGGCTACAGGTACAAATAGTCTGATGCAGAAAGAAGTACGCAGTCAGCGTTTGACAATGTTCTTACAGACAGCACAAAGTCCAGCGATTGCTCCGTTTGTTAAGATTTCTAAATTAGTAAGTGAGCTTGCTTATAGTCTCGATCTTGATCCAGATGAAATTCTGAATGATCCTGAAGAGGCTGCAATAATGGCACAAATTATAGGAATGCAAAATGCTGGACAAACAACTGGCCCGGAAGCTGAACTTGCTGGTGGGCAACCGGGAGCTATGGCTGGCCCTGAAGGAGCACCTCAACAACCTCAAGACCTTGGAGCTACAGGCACTGGCGGTGGCAACATCGGAACAGGAAATGTTCCGCTTGCAGGGGAGGCTGAATTCTCTGGTACGCCTAGAGCAACTGGAGGGACAGGTTAAAGAAGCCCTGTCTAGAAGAGATGAGTAGTGCTTACGACGCATGGTTTTGGTGTAATGAACGCAGAGATTATTTTCGTTGGAGCGAATTTATAAAATACTACAAGGATCAAGAGAATGCCAAATAAAAAGAAAAAAACTACCGGATTGCTTGTAGCTGTTACACCTGTAGCTTTTGAAGAAAGAGATAAAAAGTATGGCGGTGGACTTTTAGAAGACGATAGAGAACGCTATGCTGAAGGCGGCGAACAAGAAGAAATGCAACTGCAAGAAGGGGGTGATCCAGAAGTCTTGATGCCTCCTCCTCTTCCTCAAGAAGACGAGATGGTTTCCGATGATCAAATGGAGGATGACTATTTAAACTTTGTAGTCTCTCAGTCTCTTAGTGAAGAGGAGGAAAGCTATTTAATGGAAACACTTACGGCTGATCCGCAACTGAGCGTTATTTTTGATAAGGTTATGGATGTAGCTACAGAATTTTCAGGAGCTGGCCCTGTCGATGGGCCGGGATCTGAAGTCTCCGATTCGATTCCTGCAAGGTTATCGGATGGGGAGTTTGTCTTAACTGCGAAAGCGACTGACGAAATAGGTCCAGAGAATCTGGAAGCTATGATGCAAGATGCAGAAGCCAGAGCAGATAAGCGACAAATGGCAGCACTAGGAGGAATGATACAAACAGACCCTGAAGAACCAGAAGATCTGGATGATCCAGAGACTGAAGAAATCAGAAGAAGTATGTTATCAGTAAATCCTCGTCTGCGAACGGGATAGAGCCACCCTATTTATATAGGCACTTTATCAATTTAATAACCCGAAAGGCTACCTTTACAAGACAAGCCCTGCTTATTTTGGCCTTTAAGCAGCCACCTTTGTTAAGAAAGCCCTGAGTAGGAAATAGAAAATGACTGAACTAACTGAACAAGAGGAACAAGCAAACCCTTACAATCAACGTAAATCTTGGCACGACGTAGAAGAAAAAAGATTTTTATCGGCTGACGAGCCTTATTTTGAAGAACCTGTAGCGCAAACAGAAGATTCAGAAGAAGAGGCCACGCCTCAAAGGAATACGCAAAAGGCAAAGCCTTATAAGCGTCCTGATTATAAAAAGCGATATGACGATCTAAAATCACACTATGATCGAAAACTTGATGAGTTTAAAGTGAGAGAACAGGAGTTAATAGAAGAAGCCAGAAATGGTCAACCTTCTTATACAGCTCCTAAGACTCCTGAAGAACTTGAAAGGTTTAAGACAGAATATCCAGATGTATTTGATGTAGTAGAAACTGTAGCTCATATGCAAAGCGAGGAGAAGACAAAAGCTCTAGAAGAGCGTCTTACATCCTTACAGGAAAGAGAAGCAGATTTAATACGGAAAGATGCAGAAAAGAGATTGATGGATAAACATCCTGATTTCGATGATATTAGAAATAGTGAAGAGTTTCATGCGTGGGCAAAGGCACAACCAGATTCTATCCAAGATTGGATATACAAGAATACTGGTGATGCTGATCTTGCGAGTAGAGCCTTAGATTTATTTAAGAAAGATGCGGGTGTAGATGTACCTCCCAAAAGAACAAGGCGGTCAAATTCTAAAGAGTCCAAAAAATCTGCTGCTGATATGGTATCAACAAAAACAACGAGTGTTGAACCACAGCAGGATAAAATTTGGACTGAAAGGGAAATAGCTGCTATGTCTATCGAACAGTTTGATAGGTTTGAAGAACAGATCAATCAAGCAGTGAGTGAAGGCAGAGTAGTTAAATAATTATTTTAACTTTAAGGAGGAGTCAAAATGGCATATAATCAATCTGACCAGTATTTTGAACCAAGTACAGATACTGATGCCAACTTTGCTAACTCCCAAAGTGGGCAAAATAATTCGTTTTTCCTACCGGCAGTCTACTCTAAAAAGGTTCTTAACTTCTTTAGGAAGGCTTCGGTTGTTGAAGCGATTACAAACACCGATTATTCTGGTGAAATTGCAAACTTCGGAGATTCAGTAAAGATTATTAAAGAACCAACCATCACCGTATACCAGTACGAACGTGGTGCAGATGTAACTCAGACAAAGCTAACTGACCAAGAGTTGACGCTTGTCGTAGATACGGCTAATGCCTTTAAGTTCAAGGTGGATGACATTGAAAGCAATATGTCCCATGTGAACTGGCGTGAAGTCGCTTCATCTTCGGCAGCTTATGCTCTCAAGGATGCTTTTGATGAGGGTGTACTTGCAGCTATGTTTAGTGGTGTCTCTGCATCTAGTCCTAACCATGTACTAGGTTCAGATAGCGCAACTGACCTTGCTGCTGGCACGTTCGATGGAACGGGTAATCTCGACATAGGTTTCGGAACTTCGGAACATGATCCTTTAGATATTTTAGGTAGAATGGCTCGTCTTCTAGACGACCAAAGTGTCCCAGAAGAGGGACGCTGGTTTGTAGCCTCACCTGATTTCTATGAGGTTCTTTCTGGAACAGCATCGAAACTCTTGTCATCTGATTACAACGCTGGTCAAGGTTCGATCAGAAATGGTCTAGTAACGTCTGGTAAGATTCGTGGATTTAGTATGTACAAGTCTAATAACATTGCAAGCACATCTAATGCTGCTGGTAAATGTATTGCTGGTCATATGTCTTCTACGGCTACTGCACAGACGATTACAAGTACTGAAGTACTGCGTGATCCTGATTCGTTTGGCGATATTGTACGAGGTCTTCATGTATATGGAGCCAAGGTATTGCAAGATAGCGCATTAGTTTCCGCATTCTACGGTATCGACTAATCAAACTGGATTCGGGAGTCTGAATAGGCTCCCCTTTCCTTTTATTTATAAGAAAATTTTGGAGATAAAATATGGCAAGCCCAGTTATAGATATAAGAGATACGGGTAGAAACTCAGCAAGAACAGGGGATGTCCGTGCGCTTGCTGATAATGTGGTAAGTTCTTGGACTTCAGTAACGACAGGTACTATTGCAGTAACGGATGATACCAATACAGATGTGAATTTTACACAACCAGCAGATACGATTCTTCGTAATCTTATTGCTATTCCAGCAGGTAACATTGTTACAGGTGGTAGTAGTGGTAATGATGTAGACTTTTCATTAGGAACTTCTTCGGGTGGTACTCAACTTATTGCCACTGAAGCTATTCTAGATGATGGTGGTTCAGCAGTTACTTGGACGGCTAATGCACCTTTGTATCTTATTCAAGATTCACATGGTCATGGAGCTAATGCATTTGTCAGTACTAGTGTTACGGCAGGTGTCGTAGGTGGTCCTGCAACTTCAGAAGCTATTGTTATCGCTGCTACATTGTATTCAGCTTCGGCTAGAACTTTGTATGCTCGACTCACTCCGATTGGAGCTGATCTTGCAACGGCTGCAACAACAGTCACCTTCTTGGCTGAATTCTTACATCTTGGTGTTCTACCTGACTAATAGGAAGTAAATAAATGCCGCAAATAGGTTCTGATGAAAATCCTGTTGTATTTAGAAAAGCGATTGTCAGTCAAGGTAGTCGCTTTAGAAAGCACTTTGATAAAAAAAAGTATGATGATAACTATGATCGTATCTTTAAAAAAAAGTCTTCTAAAACAATACAACAGAACTTAGAATCTATTCAAGATATGAGAACTACCCAACGAAAGTTAACAGACTTAAATTGGGACGGTCAATGACAAAAGGTAGGAGGAAAGATGCCTGAATTAACTTATGGTAAAGTTGTCCAGTATGAGGACATTACTGATATGGAAGGCTATTACGAAAATTCTGAAGATAAACAAAATCGCGACTCTGATCGTAAACAAGGTGTATCTACTAATAAAGAATCAGACTAATGGCAACAACATATTTAACATTAACAAATGAGGTTTTAAGAGAGCTTAATGAAGTTCAATTAACGTCTTCTAATTTTTCTGATGCAACAGGTATACAAGCTTTTGCACAAGAAGCTATAAATAGATCGTTAAATGATATAGCAAACGAGGAACCTCAACTACCTTTTTTTGCTGCTGCTGCAAGCGGCGGCACAGATCCTTTTTATGGCAACGTAACTGTAGCCACAGTAAAAGGAACAAGATGGTATGTATTAAAATCAGGAAGTTCCAGTATTACTACAGATTATTCATCTATAGATTGGGATGATTTTTATATAACAACTATTAGTGTTTCTGGTGAATCAGCTCCTTATGTATCGAAAGGTTTAAAATTTATTACTCTATCTGATTGGCGAAGGTATTTAAGAGATTCAGAAAATGCAGACGATGCAGATACTCAAGTATATGCTCAACCACGTTATGTAATTCGTAGTCCTGATCATAGAAAGTTTGGTCTAAGTCCAATACCAGATAAAGTATATAATATACATTTTTATGCTTATACGATACCTACAGCCTTATCTGCTCACGGAGATGAAATAGTTTTACCAGATCAATATGCACCTATTGTCACAGCAAGAACTAGATACTATGTACATCAATTTAAAGATAATTTACAACAGGCATCATTTGCAATGGACGACTATAAGAAAGGCATGAGAAATATGAAAGCTAATCTTATTAATCCACAACCAAAAGTAATGTCTGATGATAGGACTTATTTTTAATGGCAGCAAGTCAACCATTTTCTGTACCTTTATCTGGGGGATTAAATAAATCAACAAACTCATTTGATTTATTACAGACTCCGGGTATAGCTACAAAACTAAGGAACTTTGAGCCAGCCATTGAAGGTGGGTATAGACGTATTAACGGATATACTCAATTTGGGGATGGCACAAGACCTAATACCTCTAATGCTATTCTTGGTCTTCATGTATATGGAGATGGAGTAATAGCTGCTTCTGGAACTAATCTTTATTTTAGTTTAGACGGAGATAGTTGGTTACAAATAAATAGAGATAGTGTTGCAGGAGGAGGAGATAACTATAGCACCTTTACAGGTCGTAGTGCTCTAGCTAGAACTTCACAAAGTACCGCACATTTTGCAACCTATGAAGGTGATAGTACTTATGGTGAAGCTCTTATTACTGATGAAGGTTCAGGAGTCAAACCTTTTTATTTTAAAATGACAGGCACAGGAGCATTAAGTAATAGGACTTATTTTGCTAAAGAAATTACTGTCAGTGGAACTGTTTATCCTAAATATTGTGTGATTCACGATAAACATTTAGTAGTTGCAGGAGCATCTTCTGCTCCTAATACGATTTATTATAGCGGTACTAGTGATATTGATGATTTTTCAAGTTCAGGATCAGGAAGTATTTTACTTGATGATAAAGTAGTAGGACTAAAAAGCTTCCGTAACGATTTAATTATATTCTGTACCAACTCTATTTATAAATTAGAAAATATAAATAATGCATCAACTATTACAGTTACTCCTATCACACAAAATGTCGGTTGTGTTGACGGTAATACTATTCAAGAATTTGCTGGTGATCTAATTTTCTTAGCTCCCGATGGATTTAGAACTATTGCGGGTACATCAAGAATTGATGACGTAGAATTAGGAACTATTAGTAAACCTATACAGCCTATTATTAATGATATAGTTAATGCTTCAAATAGTTATACTTTTAGTAGTATAGTATTAAGAAATAAATCTCAATATAGAATGTACTATAGTGCTTCAGGAGGAACAGTAACTAATACATATGGTATCGTAGGAACTTTAAGAGAGAAAGGATTTGAGTGGTCTGAAACAGTTGGGATTATAGCTCCTGCTATTACTTCTGGTTTTAATAATAATGGAATAGAAAAACTTTTTCATGGAGATTGGTCTGGATATGTTTATAACCATGATACAGGAAGTGCTTATAATCCAGAAGGAACAGAAACAAATATTGTAGCTGAATATCAATCTCCAGATTTTGATTATGGAGATTTAGGAACAGTAAAAACTTTAGATCATGTAAAAATTTCTTTTACTCCAGAAGGAGTAGTACAGCCTACGCTTAGAATTCGATACGATTACGGCGATTCAAATGTACCGCAGCCAGCAGATATGGAATTAGATTCAATTCCAGTACCCGCAATTTTTGGAACTGCTGTATTTAATACACACACCTTTGGAGCATTAGAACAGCCTTTAGTTAGACAGTCTTTAACTGGAAGTGGACATAGTAACTTTTTTAGGATATATAGTGATGATACAAATCCTCCATATATCGTTAATGGCCTTTATATAAATTACAGACCTTCGGGAAGATTATAATGGGAACAACTTATACTAGACAAAGTTCATTTAGTGATGGCGACACAATAACTGCTGCACTATTTAATAATGAATTTAATCAAGTTTTAAATGCTTTTGCATATGCATCAAGTGGAACCACAGGACACCAACATGATGGTACTGCTGCGGAAGGTGGTAATATACATACGATAGGTGACCAAGACTTTTTAAATAAGATAGTTGCAGACAGTACAAATAATAGATGGGGCTTCTTTGTAGAAGTTTCTAGTGCTGCCGTAGAACAAATCCGTATTCAAGACGGAGCTATTGTACCCGTTACAGACAATGATATAGATTTAGGCACAAGCTCCTTAGAATTTAAAGACTTATTTTTAGACGGTACAGCCCATGTAGATACCTTAGATGTAGATGTCAATGGTACAGTAGCAGGAACTTTTGGAGTTACTGGAGCTACTACACTATCTAGCACTCTAGCAGTCACAGGAGCTTTAACAGGCTCTAGCACTATTCAAGGTACTACCATCACGGCTACTACTGCCTTTGTCCCTGATGCATCTGACGGTGCTGCTCTAGGTACAAGTTCATTAGAGTTTAGTGATCTCTTCTTAGCCGATGGAGCCGTTATAAACTTCGGAGATGATCAAGATGTCTCACTAACGCACGTAGCCGATACAGGGCTACTGCTTTCTAGTACGGACCAATTACAATTTGGTGATTCAGGCACTTACATTCATCAGAGTGCAGACGGAGTACTTGATTTAGTTTCTGATACAGAGATAGAGATTAATGCTACTACTATTGATATCAATGGAGCTGCTGACGTTTCAGGCAACTTAGCTGTAGGTGGAAACCTCACAGTCACAGGTAATGCTACTATTTCTGGTAACCTTACCTTTGGTGATGCAGCCTCTGATACAGTATCGTTTAGTGCTGATGTAAGCTCTAACCTTTTACCAAGTGCTGATAATACTTATGATCTTGGTGCTTCAGGCTCTGAGTGGAAAGACCTATATATAGATGGCACAGCAAATATTGATAGCCTTGTAGCAGACACGGCAGATATTAATGGTGGTACTGTAGATGGCGCTACCATAGGAGCAAGTTCAGCTACGACTATTGTAGGTACGACTATAACAGCTAATACGGCTTTTGTTCCTGACGCTTCAGATGGTGCTTCACTAGGAACAAGTGCTTTAGAGTTTAGTGGTTTATTTTTAGCAGATGGTGGAGTAATATCTTTGGGAGACGATCAAGATGTAACTCTTACACACGTTGCAGATACTGGACTATTAATAAATTCTAATAAACATTTACAGTTTGGAGATAGTGGTACATATATACACCAAAGTGCTGATGGAGTGCTTGATCTTGTATCAGATACTGAAATAGAAATTAATGCTACTACAATAGATGTAAACGGTGCTATGGAGCTTAGTG
>VTLG01007268.1_pt1 | contig 14207 bp, 22 predicted proteins | sample 4694571 | NCBI WGS metagenome assembly VTLG01 (sample SAMN12604809, study PRJNA352737) | marine metagenome | biome: ENVO:00000447; feature: ENVO:00000209|ENVO:00000569|ENVO:01000036; material: ENVO:00002151; isolation source: viral sequences binned using virsorter ...
GTATTGCATCAGGTTCTACAGAAGCTACAAATTATTTTGCACAAACAACAAATGATATTCTTAGACAATTACGAATAGAGTGGTTTCCAACTTACAAAACAAATGTTTATACAGACATCACAGTTTTGAATACTGTTGAAATGGAAAACACAAAAGTTAATTTAGATCAGTTTGAAAGGGCTGGTGTATATTTATTTCTTGGAAGATTTTTATTACCAGCATTGACTAAATTTAGACCTGAAACAGAAAAAGACAGATTTGAAAGAATGGGTGAATATTATATGTCAGAATATAATAGAGAATTTAGATCAATACTTGAAGATGGTGTTGAGTATGATTCAACAGCAGATGGGTCAATCGTATCTAATGAAAGAGAACCTTTACATGGATATAGACGATTGAATAGATAATGGCTGTCAATGTAAATATTAAAACAAATCAAAAACAATTATCAGCTAAATTTAAAAAGTTTGGTGCTGTGTTACCAAGAGTTATTGATAAAGGTGTAAAACAAGCTGGGTTTCAATTAGTTGCCATTATAAGAGAAAAAACTACTAAAAAGGGTGTTGATTTTAATGATAAAAGATTTGCACCTTATTCAGAGGGTTATTTAAAAAGATTACAAAAAGAGGGCAAACCTACAGCAGTTGATTTAATTTACGATAATGTAATGATGGGTGCTTTGACTCCATCTATGGTAAAAAAAACAGGTAAACATAAAGTTACTTTAGCATTTGCAAGAAAAGAAGCTACAGACAGAGCATTTTTTGTTCAAGTAACTACTGAACCACAAAGAAAATTTTTTGGCTTTAATACAAGAACAGAAAAGATTATACAAAGAACATTTAATAAATTTGTAGAAAAAGAATTAAGGAAGTTTAAAATATGAGTAAAAGAGAAAATATTGCATCAAATCTACTTACTGTTATATCAGCCATATCAAGTCCTGATATAAAAAAAGCTACAAGACAACCTTTTCAATTAGATGAGTTATCAGACAAACAATATCCAGCAGTAATAATACAAACATCAGAAGAAACAAGAGAAGATCAAGAAATAGGTAGTGGTGCAAAAACAAGGATTGGTACTATTGATTTCTTGATATTAGGTTTTGTAAAAGGTGCAGAAGTCAATATTGATACAAAAAGGAATGAGTTAATTACTGCTATTGAAACTGCCTTAGAATCTGATATTACAAGAAGTAGTAATGCACTTGATACAGAAGTTATATCTGTAGAAACAGACGAGGGTACATTGTTTCCGATAGGTGGTATAAGAATGACTATTAGGTGTACTTACGAGTTTCAAGCTGGAACACCATAGGAGATAATATGAACAAAGATAAAATAATTGATAAAATAGAAAAGAAGATAGATAGTGTTGAAAAATTGCACGACAAGGAAAGTCTTATGTGTGAGGAAATCAAAGATTTACTTGCAGAATTAAGAGATCAAGAAGATGAGTCATTTGAAGATGAGGAAGAATTTGAAGATGATGAGGAAGAAGAAATTGACGAAGAAGAAGAAAACTAATATAACAATTTAATTATAGGAGAAAAAAAATGGCAGTACATCATGGAAAAGAGGGTGAAGTAGCAATCGGTGGAACAGGTGTCGGTGAACTAACTTCATTCACTTTAGAAACAACAGGAGATGTTGTTGAAAGTACAAAAATGGCAGACTCAGCAAAAACTTTTGTTGCTGGTAGAACTTCATTTTCAGGAACTTTAGAAATGCACTTTGACGAAACTGATTCAGCACAAACTCAAATGACGGCTGGAACAACTTTATCATTCAAATTATTACCAGAGGGTTCAACATCAGGTGATAGAAAATTTGAGGGTTCTGGTATCGTTACAGGTATGAGTGTTAATCAACCTCTTGACGGAGTAGTTGCAAGAAGTGTTACTTTTCAAGGAACAGGTGCTTTAACAATAGGAACTGAGTAATATTAATATATGTCAGTTATTGACATCGCTAAATCACATTTTGAAAACATAGGTGTTCAATCTATGGAAGTTTCTGAATGGAAAGATGAGAATGGAAAACCTGTAACATTATATTGGAATCCTATTACACTTTTAGAAAAAAATAGACTTCTTAAAAAATCAGATAATCTTAATGACATAGCAATCTTAGCTGATGTTTTAGTTATGAAAGCTTTAGATAAAGATGGTAAAAAAGTATTTAAGCTTGAAGATAAACAAACCTTGATGGAAAATGCAGACCCAAATATTCTGCAACGCATAGCCCAAAAAATGGTCTTAGTTCCCTCAATAGACGATTTAAAAAAAAACTAAAATTTACACCTGAAATTAAGAATTTACTTACAGTAGCAGATAGACTAAAAATAACTTTATCCGAACTTTTAAAAATGGAAGTTTGGGAGTATAACCATTGGGTATCTTATTTTATGGTAGAAAATGAAGAACACAAAGAAGCAGTAAATAGGTCAAAGTATAAATAATGGCACAAAATTTAAAAATAAACATAACAGCTAAAGATAAAACAAAACAAGCTTTTCAAGGTGTTAGAGGTAGATTGAAAGGTTTAAAAGATTCAATATTTTCAGTTCAAGGTGCATTAGTAGGACTTGGTGGTGGTTTAGCAATCAGATCAATAGTTGGTACAGGAAGAAGCATAGAAGATTTACAAGTAAGATTAAAACAACTATTTGGTTCAACAGAGGAGGGTGCAAAAGCTTTTGATGTTATGGCAAAGTTTGCCGCAAGAGTTCCATTTTCACTAGAACAAATTCAACAAGCATCAGGTAATCTTGCGGTTGTAGCTGGAGATGCAGACCAACTATCAAAAATTTTAGAAATTACAGGTAATGTTGCGGCAGTAACAGGATTAGATTTTGCAACAACAGCAGAACAAATACAAAGATCATTCGCTGGTGGTATAGCTTCAGCAGATATTTTTAGAGAACGAGGTGTAAGAGATTTATTAGGATTTAGTGCTGGTGCAACTGTTTCAGCAGAAGAAACAATAAAAGCTTTTGAAAGAGTATTCGGTAAAGGTGGTAGATTTGGAAAAGCAACTGATGAATTAGCAAATACATTTACAGGAACTTTATCAATGCTTGGTGATAAACTTTTTAATTTTAAAAGAGATGTAGCTGGAGAGGGATTTTTCGATCAACTTAAAAAAGAATTCAAATCACTAAACGAATTCATAGAAGCAAACTCAGCAGACTTTGAAGCAGTAGGTAGAGCAATTAGTAAAACTTTAACTGTTGTAGTAAAAGCATTCGCTGGTGCAGTTAGAGCAGTAGCAAGAGCAGTTGGATTTGTAAGACGACAAGTAGAAAACTTATTAAGATTATTAGGTAAAGATATTCCTCTAGTTGTTGAAATTGACAAGGTTGGTAAATCAGTTGATGATACAAATGTTAAATTAGGTAAGCAACAAACATTATTTGAAAAAATTAGAGATGGTATAAAAAAACAAAATGAAGCTTTCGATTTATCAAAAGAAATTGTTGGAAGTATTACTAAATCTGTTGGGTCAATATCTAAAAGTTTAGCTGAAGCAGTAGTATTAGGTAAAGATTTGAACGCATCTCTGAAACAATTAGCACAATCAATACTTGTAGAAATAATTGCAAAAACTATTGAGAGAATAGCTTTACTTGGTATTGAAAAATTATTAACAAAAACAATATTGAAAAACGAAGATGATAAAACCGCTTCATTAAGAATGCAATCAAGAGAAATGGAAAAACAACTTGGCTTACAAGCGGCTATGGCGGCTTTTAGTTTTGCTTCAGGTGGTTTTAAATTACCATTTTTTGCTAGTGGTGGTGCAGTAAGAAAAGGACAACCAACAATAGTTGGTGAAAGAGGTGCTGAAATGTTTATACCAAACTCATCAGGACAAATTACACAATCAGCAAGAGGAACAAATGGAAGTCCTGTAAATGTTAATTTTAATATAAATACAGTAGATGCAAGTGGCTTTGAAGAATTACTTGTAAGATCAAGAGGAACTATATCTCAATTAATTAATCAATCTTTAAACGAAAAGGGTCAAGGTAATTTAATATAATGTCAGGTGCATTTCCAATATCAAGTTCTGCATTTTCAACAATGGGTATTAAGTCTATCCAAAATACTATTATATCAAAATCAGACTCAGGTAAAAAACTTGCAAGACAAATTGATGGTCAAAGATTTGCTTTTACTGCACAAATAATTATTGGAAAAAGATCAGATGTATATGGTGAATTGATGGCTTTTATTATGAAACAAAGATCAAGAAAAGAAAATTTTACAATTATCCCACCTGAAATAGAAGATGCTAGAGGTAGTGAAACAGGAACAGTATTAGTTAATGGTGTTCACGCAGTTGGTGATACTACTATTGCTATGGACGGATTTGCTAGTGATGGTGCTGGTCGTTTCAAAGCTGGTGATTTTATAAAGTTTGCATCACATGATAAAGTTTATATGGTTGTTTCAGATGTTACAAGCTCATCTAATGCGGCTACTGTAACAATAGAACCACCGCTTACTACTGCTCTTGCTGACGACTCAGTTGTTACTTACGACAATGTTCCATTCACAGTTCATCTTACAAATGATATTCAAGAATTTGGTGCTGTAGGTGCAGACAAAGATGGAAACCTTTTATATCAATTTGAGTTAGATGTTGAAGAAGCTTTATAATGAAATATAAAGTAAAGTATTGGATTAATGTTGATGCTATTGCAGAAGAAATAATAGACGAAGAACATATCAACTTTAATACCAATGATTTAGGTAAGTATAACGAACCAACAAAAACTGCTAAATTTAAGGTTTTTGATGGTATAAAGATAAACAGAAGAAGTTACGAAAAATATGACGAGATCACTAACAACATCAGTAAAGAACGAACTAGCGACAAATGATATTAGACCTGTTCATCTTATCACTATTGGATTTGGAACTCCTGTAAATATAACAGATTGTTCTTTCCCACTCACAAGTTCTGTTTCAGGTTCAAGTGTAACATATTCATCATCAGATTTTATTTTAGGAGTTTCTAATTTCACAGAAGAAACAGATGTTACAAAAACAAGTTTAACATTAACATTATCAGGTGCAGATCAAACATTTATATCTACTTGCCTAAATGAAAATGTAGTAAATGATAGTGTTAAAATATTTAGAGGTTTTTTAGATGATACAAATGCTTTGATAGCAGACCCATTTTTATTATACGATGGTCAAATAGATACTTTTTCAATAAATGAAAACCAAAACGAAAGCACAGTAAATTTAGGTATAGTATCGCATTGGGCTGACTTTGAAAAACGATCTGGTCGTAAAACAAATAATACATCACAACAAAGATTTTTTTCAACAGATGTAGGCATGGATTTTTCAAGTCAAACTGTTCTTGATATTAAATGGGGGAGACCATAGATGCCATTTAAAAAAATATTTAGAGCAGTAAATAAAGTAATTAAATCAATAGTTAAAATAATTACTAAACCTTTATCCTGGTTAATGCCAGATATTGATATTCCTGATTTTGGTACAACAGATTTTGATGATTTTGAAAAAGGTATATTACTCAACAAACAAAGTAATGATGCAAGTATTCCTGTAATCTATGGAACAAGACTTGTCGGTGGAACAAGAGTTTTTATGGAAACTTCAGGAACTGATAACACTTACTTATACATGGCTCTTGTTATGTGTGAGGGTGAAATAAATGGTATTTCAGAAATAAGAGTTGATGATAAAGTTGTTACATTTGCATCAAGTTTAGCTGATAATACAGAAGTTGAAGTAGCAAGTTCAGATGGTAATTTTTTTAAAGACTCTGCAAGTTTGATTAGACTAGAACCTCACTTTGGTTCTGATGGACAAAGTGCATCAAGTTTATTAGGCACATTATCATCATGGGGTTCAAATCACAAACTTTCAGGATTGGCATATCTAGCAATTAGATTTACTTGGAATCAAGACGCATTTAATAGTATTCCAAAAGTTCAAGCAAAAGTACAAGGTAAAAAGATTGTAACACTTAATTCAAGTTTAGTTGAATCATCACCAACATTTTCAGCTAATCCAGCTTTTTGTTTATTAGATTATTTAAGAAACGAGAGATATGGAAAAGGAATACCAACTGCTGATATTGATTTACAAAGTTTTAGAGATGCTTCAGTTGTTTGTGATACGCAAGTTACACCATTCTCAGGTGGTAGTGATATAAACTTATTTGATTGTAATGCTGTTTTAGATACATCAAAAAAAGTTATAGAAAATGTAAGAGAGTTATTAAAAGGTTGTAGAGGTTTTTTACCATATACAAGTGGAAAGTATAAATTAATTATTGAAACTACAGGCACAGCATCTATCACACTTACAGAAGATGATATTATTGGTGGATATAATTTAGCAAGTCCAAGTAAAAATGATAAGTACAATAGAGTTATAGTTTCATTTGTAAATCCTGATAGAAATTTCCAAGTAGATGAGGTTCAGTTTCCCCCTGTAGATGATAGTGGTTTGATAAGTGCAGATCAACACGCAACTATGAAAACTGCTGATGGCGGATTCCTTTTAGAGGGAAAATTTGACTTTAAGACATTGACTTCTCCGTATCAAAGTGAGGAGATGGCAGAGATAATTTTAAGAAGATCAAGAGAAGCTTTATCACTAGAAATCAATGTAGGGTTTGATGCTTATGATTTAGCAATAGGAGATATAGTTAATATTACACACGCATCATTAGGATTTTCTGCAAAAGCATTTAGAGTTATGGGTATTACATTTAACGAAGATTTTACAATATCTTTGACACTTATAGAATATCAAGCAAGTCATTATACATTTGCAAGTAAAACACAAGTTTCATCTACACCATCAACAAACTTACCAAATCCTTTTTCTATTCAACCACCAGCTTCAGTAACATTATCTGATGAAATGATTGAATATGCAGATGGAATTACGATTACAAGACTAAATATTGCTATAGGTGCAAGTCCTGATCAATTTGTATCAAACTATCAAGTAGAAGCAAAACAAAGCACAGAATCAGATTTTAAAATTATTTCTGTTGGTACACAACTAAACCATGAGTTTCTAAATGTTATTGATGGTGCAACTTATAATGTAAGAGTAAAAGCAATAAATAGTTTAGGTGTAAATTCCACATTTACATCAGCAACTCATACAGTAGTTGGTGCAACCGACACACCATCAGATGTAACAGATTTATCAGTAAGTTTAGTAGGTTCTAATCAAATGGAGTTATCTTGGACTCCTGTAACAGATTTAGATATTTCTTGGTATGAAGTAAGATTTCAAAATGTTACAAGTGGTGCAACATGGAATGAAAGTACACCTCTTGCAAAAGTGGTAAGAAGAAAATCAAATGCTTTAGTTGTAAATGCAGTAACAGGAAGTTTCTGTATAAAAGCTGTAGATAAATTGGGTAACAGTTCAGCTAACGCATCTATTGTATCTACTAACATTTCAGGATTACAAAATTTTACAAATGTTTTAACTGTGAGTGAATAATGGCTGATTTTTTAGGTACAAGAGATAGTAATGTTGCAATATCAGAAGATAATGCTGGTAGAAAAGTATTGATTTTAGATACTATCACACAAGTAGATAGTTTAGTTGGTAATGTAGATTCGGCAGAGGGTGTCTTTGATTTAGGTGGTACAGATTCAACGTCAAATCCAACAAATTTTACAGCTAATGTTCAATCATCAGGTTTTTATGACTTTGCAAACACATTATCACTAGATGCTGTCTATGACACTAATTTAGGTGCAGTTGCTAGTATGAGTTCAGAAGATGAGTACGATTTATTTGACTCAGGCAGAGGTGCATCATTATTCGAAGATGCAAAAGCACCTTTTGATGGTTCACCTGAAATTCAATGTGGTGCAGAAGTTCAAGTTGGTTTTGATGACTCTAGTCTATCCAATATAACTACTTTTCAAAAGATTGCACAACAAAGCACCATAAAAGGTAGATTTTTTAAATTTAGATGTAAGATTACAAGTGATGATAACAAAGTAAGAGCAAAAGTACACGAATTACAATTTAAGGTAAATATGGAAAAAAGAACAGAGTCAGGAGAAGATGTAGTTTCGAGTGCATCAGGAACAACCATAACATTTACCAATGCTTTTTATGCAACTCCATCAATTGGCATATCGGCACAAGGATTAGTTTCAGGCGACTATTATCAAATTACAAGTAAGTCTAAAACAGGCTTTACAATTCAATTTTATAATAGTAGTAATGTTGGAATAAGCAGAACATTTGATTATCAAGTTGTAGGACATGGCTTGAAATCTTAATAGAAATGAAATAAAAGGAATATATGAGTCAAGTATCAGATGTAGTTTTAGCCAATCAAGGTTTCGCAAGTTTTAGAACTGAATTAAATAATATTTTAGCGGCATTAAATACAATGCACGTTGGAAGTTCTGCACCAGGTTCAGTAGCCACAGGCACGATTTGGGTTGATAATGGAACTTCAAATACATTAAAAGTTAAAATTAATGATGGCTCAGATAATATAGAATTATTTAGTATTAACACATCAACAAATGCTATAAGTAGTACAATGTCGGTCACAGGAACAATATCTGAAACAGACCCACAGGCGGCGGCTTTAGCAATTGCGTTAGGATAAAATTATGGCAAATACATTTAAAGTAAAAACAAATGCGGCTATGCCAGCAAGTTCAGGCACACCATTAACATTATACACTTGCCCATCTTCTACTCAAACTATTGTAATTGGACTAACACTTTGTAATGTTCACACAACATCAGTTACAGCAGATGTTCAATTAGTATCAGACACTTCAGATACAGAAACAAACGAAACAGTAAAATTAATTGATGGTGTAACTATTCCTGCTGGGAGTTCATTAGAAGTTTTATCAGGTGGTAAATATGTTTTACAAGCAACTGATATTTTAAAAATAGATTGTTCAGTAGCGGCAAAATTAGACGCAACATTATCAATATTAGAAATAACATAGGAGTAACACATGGGCTATATTGGCAAAACTCCAACACCAGCACCTTTAACAAGTTCAGATATTGCGGCAGACATAATTAACAATACACACATTGGCGATACTGCTATTTCAGGTTTTGATGCTTTAGCAACTGCACCAGCAGATACAGATGAATTTTTAATTAGTGATGCTGGAGTTTTAAAAAGATTAGATGCTAGTTTAGTTGGTGGTGGTGGTATAACAATGGCTCAACAATGGCGATTATCTGCTAACTTTACAGGAAGCCAAGAACCAATAACATCAAATTTAGAAATAGCTGACACTTATGGATATGGAACTTTGGGTAGCAATATGACAGAAAGTTCAGGTATATTTTCTTTTCCATCTACAGGGTACTATCTTATTAGAACAGATCATACAATTAACAATCCTGGAAATTTTGAAAGGGTTGCGTCTATGAATGTTTTTACAACAACAGACAATTCAAATTATAATCAATCTGTTCAATCTTGTATTTCTGTAACACCCTCTGGTGGTGTAAATACAGTGCAATCTGCTTCTTCTACTTTTATTTTTGATGTTACTAATACAACAACACATAAGATTCAATTTCAGGTTAATGTAATTTCAGGAGCAACAGTAACAAGAGGTGATACAAATATGAATGAAACAACTTTTACATTTATAAGATTAGGAGATACATAAAATGAATGATCAAGATTGGTTAAACTTAGCATTATCTTCTATACACTCTGGTCAATGGTTTGGTTGGAAAAAAGAATGGACAGGAGAGCATAGAATGTCTTATGAAAATATTATTGTTCTTGATAGTTCAATTACAAAACCAACTGAAGATGAAGTTAATGCAAAGATACAAGAATTAAAAGATGCTGAAACTCAAAAAGCAAATGACAAAATATCAGCACAAAACAAATTAAAAGCATTAGGATTAACTGATGCAGAAATAGAAGCATTATAATATGGCATATATAGGAAAAGAACCAATAGTAGGTAACTTTCAAGTTTGTGATGCAATAAGTGTAGTCAATGGACAAGCGGCTTACACAATGCAAGTATCATCAACTAATGTAGTGCCAGAATCAGCTAATCACATGTTAGTATCTTTGAATGGTATTTTACAAAAACCAAACTCATCATTCACAGTTTCAGGTTCAACAATTACTTTTGCATCAAATCTAGCAACAGGAGACGTAATAGATTTTATAATGTTACTTGGTAATGTTCTTGATATTGGAACTCCATCAGATTCTACAGTTACAGATGCAAAAACAAATTTTGTATCAACGTCGTCAGCATCGGGGCTTCAAATACGTGGAGACGGAACAACCGATGGAACTTTACAATTAAACTGCTCTCAAAATTCTCATGGTGTAAAAATTGCTTCACCAGCACACTCGGCTGGTCAATCTTATAAATTAATTTTACCAACAGGAAATGTAACCGCAGACACAGTTTTAAAAGTAGCTTCTGTATCAGGGTCAGGAACAACAGGAATAGGTCAATTATCTTTTGGAACTGTTAGTTCTGATTTTGTAAAATTAGCTTCAACATCAGGAAGTAACGTATCATCAATAGATGTAAATGGTTATTTCACTTCTGACTATGACAGATATGTTGTTTATTTAGAGGGTCTTTATAGTGCCAATGATTCAATAGATGTTTATATGAAATTTAACACAGGAAGCTATACAACGCAAAGTTCTAATTACAATTCTGTTTTAGATGGTGGTGAAGTTAATAGTAGTAATACTTTTTCAGAACAAAAAATTGGCGATTGGGGTGGTTCAAAAATAAAAGTTGGAAGAACAACAAATAATTCAAATTATAGATCAAACTCAATAGTAACAATATTCAATCCTTTACAAACTTCATACTATCATAGTGCAAATGCTTTGTGTCAAGGTTGGAACTCTACACTTACATTTTGGACTTTTACTACTGCTGGAACATGGAAAGATACAACGGCAGTTACAGGATTAAATTTTTCATCTCAAAGTGGAAATATTTATGCAAACAACATTTCATTGTATGGAATAAAAGATTAGGAGTAAAACATGGCTTTACTCTTTGCTAAAAATAATTCTCTTTCAGCAGTAACTGCACTTCCAGCTTCTGTATCTGGTGGGGGTCTTAATTTAATATCTACTCAAACTGCATCAAGTTCAGCTACAATAGATTTTACTTCAGGGATAGACTCTACCTACAAAGAATATATATTTAAGTTTATTAATATACACCCAGCAACTGATACAAGTAACAATAGACTTACATTTCAAGGTGATACAGGAACAAATACAAATTATAATCAAACTATTACATCTACTCACTTCAGAGCATATCATAATGAGGGTGGTTCAGGTTCAGGATTAGGGTATAGAACAGCAACAGATCAGGCAAACGGAACTTCATTTCAACCATTGGGAGAGGGTATTGGTGCTGGTGTTGCTGATGAAAGTTCATCTGGCGAACTTCATGTTTTTGAACCTAGTAGTTCTGTTTTTGTAAAACATTTTATAGCAAGAACGTCTATATATTCAGATAACGATGAAGCTATTGATAGTTTTGTAGCTGGTTATTTTAATACAACAACTGCTTTAACAAGATTTCAATTTAAAATGTCGAGTGGCAATATAGATTCAGGAATCATAAAATTATATGGAGTAACCTAATGTCTTTTGGTTTAGTAAAACATAACAATAATTCTATATCAGCTATCACTACACCTGGAAATTTAACACAAGGTAAAATGACTTTAATAAAAGAACAAACTGCAAGTTCAAGTTCTTCAATATCTTTTGTAGATGGAAGTTCAAGTGTTGTTTTGGATAGCACATATCCTATTTATTTGTTTAAATTTATTAATATTCACCCATCAACTGAATCAAAATTTACATTTCAAGCATCTAGTAATACAGGCTCAAGTTATGGCATAGCCGCAACAACAACTAACATACAAACTTATCATGTAGAAGATGATGAATATTATAATGTAGAATATGGTGGTAGCCATGATCATGCTCAAGATACAGGGTTTTTAAAAATTGCTGGACAAGGTATAGATGATGTAAATGATTCTTCTTTATCTGGACAATGTTTTTTATTTAATCCTAGTAGCACAACATTTGTTAAACATTATATTGCTACAGGAACTTTTATGGCAGATAATAGTGATGGAGATGGACACACTTGGACTAATTATACTGCTGGATATTTTAATACAGCAAGTGCAGTAGATGCTATTCAGTTTAAAATGGAAAGTGGCAACATAGATGCTGGAACAATTAAACTTTACGGAATAAAAGGAAGTTAAATGTCAATAGTCAAGTTAAATAACAGATCAGTAAAAGATATAACACAATTTGGTTCAATATCTTCTCTTGGAAGTCTTACACATATTGCAACACAAACAGCATCGTCATCATCTTCAATTAACTTTACATCAGGGATTGATAGCACTTATAAAGAATATATTTTTTATTTTGTAAATATACACCCAGCAACAGATAGTGCAGATATAATGATAAATTTTAGTATTGATGGTGGTTCAAACTATAATGTTACTAAGACTAGCACACATTTTAGAGCTTATCACGATGAGGGTGGATCAGCCACAAGTCTTGCTTATGATAGCGGTAGTGATATGGCACAAGGCACAGGTGATCTTAATATTCTATTAAATATAGGTAATGGTAATGATGAGTGTGGTTCAGGTTATTTACATTTATTTAATCCATCATCAACAACTTTTGTAAAACATTTTATAGCAAATATGAATAGATACGATGGTGCAGATTATACTGTTAATCAATATACTGCTGGTTATGCAAACACCACAAGTGCGATCGATGCAGTTAAATTTACAATGGATACAGGAAATATGGATAGTGGACAGATATTGCTATTCGGATTAAATTAACATATAAGGAGAATATTATGCCAAGATATAAATTAGTAAATGGAGAACGAATACAGCTTACTGCTGAAGAAGAAGCACAAAGAGATCAGGAAGAAGCTGATTGGGAAGCTGGTGCTTTTGATAGAGCAATCGCAGATTTGAGACAAAGAAGAAATGCTTTATTATCTTCAACTGATTTTTATGCTTTATCTGATGTAACAATGTCAGATGAAATGAAACAATACAGACAAGACCTTAGAGATATAACTGAGGGTCTTTCAACAAAAGAAGAAGTAGAAGCAGTAGAATTTCCAACTAAACCCTAAGAGGTTTTATGAAACTTACACGAAATTTTAGCTTATCAGAGCTTATTAAATCAGACACAGCTATTAGACTTGGTATAGATAACAACCCTAATGCAGATCAAATAGAAAAATTAAAATTACTTTGTGAAAATATATTACAACCTGTAAGAGATCATTTCGGAAGAGTAACTGTTACTAGCTGTTTTAGATCTCCTGAGTTGTGTGTAAAAATTGGTAGTAGTATTAATTCACAGCACAGCAAAGCTGAAGCGGTCGATTTCGAGTGTCTTGGCACGAGCAACGCAGAAGTTTTTGATTGGGTTAAATCACACCTAGAATATGACCAGATGATATTAGAATTTTTTGAAATAGGTGAACCTAATAGTGGTTGGATTCATTGTAGCTGGGTTGCTGAAAATCCACGAAAACAGTTATTGAGAGCATATAGAGAAGATGGTAAAACAAAGTATAAACCCATAATAGGAAACGCAACAGATTTATAAAAGGAGAAAAGATGGCACTTACAAAGAAACAAAAGAAACTTCCAATGGCTTTACAAAAAGCTATACTGAAGAAACAAAAACAAACTAAAAAACCAAAAAGGAGAAAATAATATGCCTTATCATACAGGAAAAGGTTCTCATGGCGGAATGAAGAAAAAGAAGAAAAAAGCTAAGAAACCAAAAATGAATAGAAGAAAAAGATAATGGTTAAGGTTGCGTCTATTAAGAATATAATAAAAGACCTTACACCAAGACAACAAAAGACCATGCGATCTCATGCTAGACACCATACACTTAAACACATGAGATCAATGGCAAGATTGATGAGTGGTGCTAGTGGTAGAAAAAGAACATTTGCACAAGCACACACAATCGCTATGAGGAGAGTCGGTAAATGAGTGGATTTACAACATCAGCTACATTAGCTGAGATGATAAAAAGACCAATGCGTAAAAGGAGAAGAAGTGGCAAAAAAAAGAAAAAGAAGAAAAGTAC
>VTLG01010007.1_pt1 | contig 14206 bp, 21 predicted proteins | sample 4694571 | NCBI WGS metagenome assembly VTLG01 (sample SAMN12604809, study PRJNA352737) | marine metagenome | biome: ENVO:00000447; feature: ENVO:00000209|ENVO:00000569|ENVO:01000036; material: ENVO:00002151; isolation source: viral sequences binned using virsorter ...
GCGGATCAACTAGCAAACCGTGCCGGATGCGATGTCCGGTTTGAAGATCAAGCAAACGCTTTTTATGTGCCATCTCACGATTTTGTGAACATGCCACTATATACGCAATTCAACACTGCCGAAGATTATGCCGCAACGTTATTGCATGAGCTAACACACTGGACCGGCCACGCTAATCGATGTGACCGCAATTTTAAATTAACAAAACACGGATCAAAAGACTACGCCAAAGAGGAGCTAGTAGCCGAATTAGGCGCGGCTATGATGTGCGGTAGCCTGGGAATTACGCCAGCGCCACGCGAAGATCACGCTAAGTATTTAGCTGGCTGGATGCAACGGTTAAAAGATGAGCCGAAGGTGATTTTTTCTGCTGCGGCAAAGGCGAACCAAGCCGCCGAATGGATTTTTAACGCGGCACAAGTACAACAAGAAGAAATCCAAATAGCCGCATAATTATAAGCGGGAGCGCGCCAACGCTCCCCAATGCTAACCACAATTGATAATGGAGTATCAAAATGGCTAAAACATTTAAAAACGACTTCCAGCAACAACTCAATTCAATTGCAACTCAAATAAACCATTGCACGGATTTTGAGTATTGCCCCGAATGTGGATCTAGTGATTTTGAAAACGATTGTTGCGAAAACTTCAAAGACAACACGCAATCCGGCTTCGACTACATTAGCGATGCGCTAGATATCCAATTTATCGTAGACGGTAACAAAGAATATCTAGCCGCTAAAATATTGGTGGCTTTTGGCGGTCCTAATATTTGGATCAATACCCAAACTAAAACCGTCGAAGGCTATTGGTGGAGCGACACCGCTTTCGCCAGCTATTACAACGACCCAATGAATATCGACGGCGCGTGCCGCGAATTGTGGGAGTGCAAATGATGACCCCACGTCTCAGAATTTTATTAGAAACTGCCGCACTGCTGGCAATGTTTTCGATTTTTTACGCCTTGCTATTCATCTCACCAGAGCTTGACGCCGCGTTACGTGCGGCAATGGGGAGGATGTAATGACCGGCTATAACTATTATGAAGGCATGTCTAACAACGCCTTGGACGCCTACGAGGACGGCAAAATGCCATTGTCGAAAATTACCGCCCAGGATTTAAAGTTAGCCGGATGGCAAGGCACCAAAGCCGAAGCATTGCGGCTAGCTAAATCTGGATTCTGGCAACCGTGCGAGTGGCACCACTCCGGCGGTACTTGGTACAATCGAGTAGATTTTTATGATCCGACAGAACTAGTTGAAAAATGGCGCAATACCAGCGAGCAAAAGCGTTTAAACGCACTTGAACCCGAAGAAAAATCAAACGAAGAAAAAAAAGTACGAGGTGAATATACACTATGGGGAGGGAGCCGCCGCCGTCCGAAAATTGTTGGTTATGAGCCATTTATTGGCACACTGCGCGGCAATTGGATATATTTGAAAAATGGTGGCAAGAAAAAAGCCAACGGGAATCATATTCGCTGGGAGGTAGAACAATGAAAACCCCAACAACCAATTATGAGGCAATGGTGCTAGCGTTACAGCTTGCCATTATCGCACCAACCGAAGAACAAGCAAACGAATGTCTTGAAATAGCAAAAACGCTAGACCTTTCGGAATTTGAAGTAGCGGGAGCAAAAAAAGAAGCATTACGACAAGTAGAGGAAAATTTTGACGATGCCGATTTGAGCAACATGATTTTTGCTTTCAACAACGCTGCCGCTGAATTTAATAAATTAAAACCTTCCGAATACAATGTTGCGAAAGCACTTCTTGAATTGCGAGATAGAATTGAGATTTTGATGATAGAAAATTCAGCGGCAGGGGGGAGAGACGATGACTGACAAAAATTATGACGATAAGCTGTTTACAGAAGTCGATAGGTGGACCCGCGCTGGTAAGCGAGGCAAGGAGTTGTTTTGTCCTAAGTGTGGTAGCGAAACACGCATATACCATTTTGCGTGGAGTACCGTAAAATGTGGAAACTGTAAAAAGTTTGTAGAAAAATACAAGTGGTTAATACCGACAAAAATAATGAAGCGCAAAAATTTTCCGCTGAAACACACAGGGGGAGTCGATGCTTAATGAAGTGAAGGAGCGTACTAAAACGGATTGGCGGCAACGGGGATTTGTGCCAAAGGACAAGGAAGGCCCGATTAGAATTGAGAGGCGACGTGGCCGCTACTATTGGTACGAGGCGCATTTTTACTCCGACAGGCAGATGCGGCGACTTAGGAAATACACGCAAAAAAAAGCGGTAGCGCCGGAGATTACGCCGCAGTCAATTGCTTATGCCGTATGGATTGTAAATCAAAGCGCCAAGCGATATCGGAACGCCGCCCGAGATTGTTATGAGGTTGGAGCCTTTCAATTTGCCACAATAAACAAGGCTAAGAAGGAGAAATTATACGGAGTAAAAGACAGGGGTATCCGTTGGTTAATTAGCGAAGGTCATCTCATTTGCAAAGCAAAGCACGGAGACAGGTATTTATGGTCTGGTTTAGGCTTTTCGTTTCATAGCAGTGCTGTACCACAAGTAATGCCTACCAACGTTTCAAATGAGCGAGTGTTCATCGAAGCCAAGCTAAACGTTAAGCAATCCATACGACTTAAAGACGCCGTGTTTTTGATAGAAAACATTGGTGGCAATGCTTGGAACAAGACTCAAAAATTTGCTGCTGAAAAATTGAAGAGGCAAAACGATGACTGATTTAACACCAATGCAAATAAAAAACTTACCATTAGAAACACTCAACCAAATTATAAATATCCGCGCAAATGACATTAATGTTTATATCGGAAAACACGGCAACATTCTGTTAACCGGAGACGTTCGACAGGCAGTGTTAAACGGGTTAAGCGTCCAAATAAACCTAGAACAAGCCGACCTTGACGACATTATGCAAAACAGTTGTTTTCAGCACGCTTTCAAAGATTTGAATTTATCCACTGAAAGAGGTCATCAAAAATGTGATTGGTGTGGAGAATGGTATGTCCCCACCCGTCGTCGAAAAAAGAACGCAGCTCATGTCTTTTGTTGCCGGGACCACGCATACAAGTTCCGTGACAGAAAAAAGAAAAAGCCAAGGAGGGAAGACAAATGAAACTACAGTTGAACGAAGAAAGGAGAAATAGATGAAGACTTTGAATTTATCCGATGAAGACATCGACACCATCATTACCGCATTAAAGCAAAAGGCGGATTGGCATACGAAAAACCATAGCGGAAAAGTCGATGACGCCGTAGTGGCATGGATCAACAGCGTAATTTTTAGGGTAGAAAAATCGCAATAGCCCTTACGGGCAAATGTTATACCCGCCAGCGCGCATCTCTGTTTAAATGACCCTTGGCTACCCCAGCGGCCCACATGCGCTCTGTAGCGCCAGCGTAGCGGCTTCTGAGCGTATCTTTGTGGATACCTAACCTTCTGGCAACTTGAGTCCATGCCGGACCACGTTGCCGGGGCCAACCATTTTTTTGAGCAGAAAACGCTATAGACATAACTAACTTGCAATCATCTGGATTCGATGACCACACCACATCAAGCACAATATCTAGCCGGTCGATTTCTTGTGCTGATGGTGGGCCAAGCCTCACGGACTCCTGGTTGTAGCCGTAAGCTAAATTGGCATCGCGCAACCAATCTGGCCAAGATGTGCGAAATCCGCGACCATGTACCGGGGGAAGTCGCACAATCGTACGTGCTGCTTCATGTGTCATTTCTTCCCACTCATCAAGATTGAAAAATTGTGATTGATCAAAATGGAATTTCATCATCAAGATCGATTTTTGTGACGACTGCACCAGGAAATACCGCCTTCGCCGTTACGCCGAGCTTCTTCGTTTTTTTACGAAACGCCGCAGCCACTCGGATTATCTCATCGATTGTCCAAACTACAACGCCTGGATGCTGTTTGCCATACTTGAACGCTTCCCCGGTGTCGCGCACAAACGCATGTGCCATTCCATCATCATCACGCCATGTCCACGCACTTTGAAAAATGGGGCGATGCCCGTTGCGTTCCGCTTCCGCGTCAAGCGCCTTCCACCCACGCGCCATGACAGTCGCACGCTTCACAACATCGTCCACATCATTTTGCAAAATGGCCAAATCAAATTTTGCTTTCGCGCTACCGAACTTTGCAGCCGTCGCAGCACTGACCAGCGTTGGCAATTTATCGACGCCCCACTTGTCCTCCATTTGCCGCGCAACATTATCAGCAGCTTTCACCGCATGAAAAATTGCCTCCGCTATTTCGTTGCCAGCGAGATCGGGTGCAGTGATTTTATCCGGTCGCCGTCGCGGGTTTTTTTTCATGTTGCGCGACCCAATTATGTATAGATGTGCGCAGATAGCGCCATATCTATAGATATGCATATGTGTGTAGCAGCTAACCCTCTGCTACCATTACGTTTTTCACGATCTGTGTTTTGGATTACACACATATAGTTATTTGCTTTGTTTTCAACCACTTATGCCCCTTTTCGTGGCATATCCATTTCGCGGCGTCATAATGATTTCACCTGCAATTTCCAGGTCACGAACCGCCCTCATTACGACCGAAATCCGCTCCCCGAGAATCGCTGGCAAAGCGTCTTTTATCTTCCTGCCTGCCTTCATTCTGAAGGGATTATTTTCGGCGCTTGCCTGCTCGACTGCTTCCAGTATTCGTTTTTTCAGCGCCCGTTGTTCGATCCTGTCCACCTGTGTTTGCGAAGCTGGCAACTGGTAAACCCCAGCGTCCCACAGCAACGTCATATCGGTACCTTGACCACTGATCGAATAGTTAGATTTTTTCCGGCTTAACGTCCGCACGTCATCCTGATCATCGATTGACCGTGAAAAATAGGCGCGCGCCCTGACGCTGTTTTCCCATGCTGTACTGCCTGACATGCCGCTTCCCGATGACAGCCCCGATAGTGACGGATGTGCCAGCATGATCACTGTGGCATTGTAGTGAACGCAAAAGCTGCCCAGGTATGTTTTGATGTAGGTGTTGACCTCGCGTCTTATATTTTCGTTGCCGCCGAATGTATCGGACGCCGTGTCGATGATGATCATAATTTCATCAGCTTGCGTGTCGTCCTTGATCCACTGCACCTGTTCGACCAGTTCGCCATAGAATTTACCCGGTCGATCCTCCCCCTGTGAGGGAAACGTGACCAGGATGTTGTCTTCTCCGACTCGCGGCCACAGGAAAAAATTGTCCGGTGCGCTACCCGTAAAATCGTGAATATCCAGCCATTCATTAATATATAGTTGACGGCGGCTTAGTTCCTGAATGTCGTCTTCGCAAAATACCGCCAGCACCGGCATCCGCCGTGTTTCAATACCGAGAAATGGTTTTCCCATCGCAACGCAATTAGCTAGCTGCTGCGTTAGCAGCGTCTTTCCGACGCCGCCCTGACCAAACAGGGCGCTCACCGCTTTGGTTGGAAACCACTGATCCAGCAGCCACTCTCGCGGCGGCACCGGTCCACGTATCTCCGATGCTCTTAGCAGGGAGTTGTCCATCGCCGCGTCTTCTATCTTTTCTAACTGATCGGGACGGGGGCGTTGTTCTTCGCGCATTTCGTTGATGTTGAAGCCGTGGCCGCTGGCCCAGTGATAAATGGACCCGGCTCCGATGGATTTGACATTTTTAATGCTGTTCCACGTGCGGTCAGTCATCGCTTCATCATACTTGTTGCTTCGCTGCGACCAGCGGTGCGCCAGTTCGCACCCATCTTCGCCTATTGCGCCCTTGATAGCGTGCAGCGTATTTACCCAGTCATCATAATGCTCGTCATTATTGGGCAGATGCATGAGCGCGGCTTCGATCTCATTCACCTTGCCGTCAAGCTCGGTGAGATTAAGCCCCCCAAGTTTCCGCGTACTGACGCGCCCTTTCAAATCGCCGTAATTAGACAAAAGCTGGCTGGCTTGCGCCCTGAAATCCTCCACCTGTTTTGGCGTTAGCAACGTCAGCTTGGTCGGCGGAATGTCCATGATGGAATCCTCCGGCCATGTATAGAGTGATTTGGTATCGGGATGAATGCCGCTGGCGACAAATTGTTGTCCCTCTCCAAGGATTTCGACGGCGGAATCGGCGTTATCGATCACATATACGCCGGTCTTTTGTTTGCTGATGTTTTTGGTGCAGGCAAACACCATGAGGAATTTAGGATCATTGCCGATGCGGATTGGTGCCTCGCCCAGTTCAGCGCTGATCAGCTTTTTCATTTGTTTGATGCAAAATAGGTTTTTCACATCGACATCGATGGCAATCAGATTGTATTTGCCGCCGCACAGCACACCGATTGAGCGTTCTGCGTACTTCTCATACGCCAGTGCTTCATCGGGACGCTTGCTCCAGCCTTCGATGATCGGACGCTTTCCGTTGACCGGCGTCGTGTCATAGCCAAGGTTGTTCAAATGCGCGGCATATTTTTCGTATCTTCTAAATGGCATCATTCTTCCACCTTGCCTCGCCCGTGGCAGGTTCCGCACTCACGTAAAGCAAGATGATAATTTTGCCACGGCCCGTTTTGATCTACGCCGCCCCTAACCACTTCAATCTCCACTTCGCCACGGCCATCGCATTCGGGACAAATAGTGCAAGCGCCTTTGTGTTTAAGGCCACCGCAGTCGGCGCAGAGCATCATTTGCGCGCCCAAATTTCGTAGGCGCAGGCGTCAGAATGCGGCGTGTCCCAAATCGATATGGCTAAGGCGCGATCTGGCGCACCGCCGCGTCCAAGATAATCTTCGCGCCAACTCAGATTGATGAACCGTGAAGGCCGGTGTCGATCCCACTGTGCCAGCCCCTTCCCGCACGCCCATAATCTCTCGTTGCAAACGAGCGCCATACGCTCAACGCCAATTTTAAAGGCGTGATCGACGAATTGCCGTATAACGCGAAATGGCGGATTCGTAATGAGCGTATGGCTGACGGCGATATCGAAATCAAAAAAATCATCTCCGGTCGTGATGTCAGATGAAATGACTTGCCAGCCACGCCGCTGCAAAGCGTCCGCCATCCGGCCATCACCAGCGCACGGCTCCCATACAGTCCCTTGCCATGGCAATCCATCTATCAGCCGTTCGACTATAGAGTGTGGCGTGGGGTAGTAGTCGTTACGCATTAAAACTCCTCGTCGCCCTCGGCTTCTGCTGACATTGCTTCGGGACGCTTTGTCATTTTTGCGATTGACCAGTTAGGCGCGTAATAGTCGCCAATTTTTTTCGGTGAGCCATCGACTTCGACAACCGGCACCTGACCGTTTTTCGCCTTGCCTTCGTATTCGGCGTACAGTTCTTTGAAAGCAGCGGTGACGCACCGTGCGGCATGCAGGAATGTGACAGTTCCGCCAAACGCATCTTTGCTGTAGACGTTTACGCGAAATGCCCGTTTCCACTCTTCATCATCATCGCCCTCTACCGAAGGCCGTGCTGAAACTGTTTGTAGATCGGGATCAGCAACAAAAACGGTGAACGATCCATTGTATTTTGACCATCCTGTTTCGACATTTTCAAAATCGAAAATAGCGGTGAAGCCATCGTTAAACCGTTTTTCTTCACCGTCGTTGTTGATCCACCACAAACCGGCAGTTGCTTTGAACCGCAATTTATTGTGGAATTGTTCTTCGCTTGATGAGCTATCTAAATTCAGTGGCATTTTTCGTCCTTTCCAATTGACACGCTTGATGAGGCGCGGTGTCAGGCAGCGCCTAGTAACCAAAAATGTCCCGTGCAGCTTGTCTCGTTTGCGGGTTTGACCAATAGAAGGTGTCGTAATTAGGTACGACGACCTTCGTCAGCACTTCCTTGCTTTGGCACAGTTCAAGGAAATTTTTTAATCTTTCGGCGGTTTTGCAGACTTCCAGCCAATCCTGTTCACTGTCCTCCAGCGTGTACCGCGCTGCTTTTTTTGGCGTGACATATATAAAGTCTACTTTTCGATTATCCGATGCGCGCTGATAGATGGAACCTTGCCGACGATGTGCTGGGGAAATGGTAGATGGAAGGCGGGTAGTGGTTTTCAAATCAATTATGGTGTCTTCCAGTTCGAAATCAGTGTAGCCAATTGCGGGTACGGGGATGCCGGGGATTTCGATTTCAATTTTGCGCTGATAGCAATCCAGCTTTGGCAAATCGCCATTCCACAATAAGCGGTATTGTTCGATCATGCCGGGAATATGCCCCGCTTCCTTTTCCCTTGCTGCACCGTCTACACCTAGCGCGGTACGCTTATTGAATTCCTTTAACGCTTCTTCTGTGGGGTCATCGAACTCGCCACCGTTGTGCATGATCTGGCACCCGTGTTCAGCGGCAAGGCCGCGCATTGCTGCGGCACCAGGGGGATCGGAAATTTTATGAATGTACCGTAAAGCCCACATGCCAGGATCATTGCGGAACAGTTCAAGGTTGCTGTGCGACACCCAAGAAATTCCAAAATATTCAAATATGTTCATTTGTCGTATGCCATTCTCATCAGCCGCAGCAGCGTGTCCTCTGGCAGCACGTAGAGGCGTGAACACCTGTCCTGTTTAATGACAAGAATGTCTGCGTCGTCCTGTGCGATGCTGTCGTATAAAAATTTGAAACCGGATTTTTTACGTTTCGCTTCAAATGAAAAATCTTCAATCCAGCCGTCCGCCGCCTCATTAACGCCAAGCTGTTTTTTATAGGCACCTGATGCCAGTGTGCGTCTGGCTTTAAAGCCATGCGACAGCCAAAAATTACGGGTAGCCGCTTCATGTTCGTATCCACGTTTCTTATTGCGCATCGCAGGATGTTGAAAACAAATCTCTGGCAGTCACCAGACGCTTGGTTTCATTCTCAATCTTAATTGTGTTTTGAATGGATGGCCGACGCTGGCCGATTGACCAGTAATAAACAGCGTTACGGGACACGCCAATTTTCTTGGCAAATTTCCCGTAAGTCAGTTGGTTCGTCTTTAAATATGCTGAAAGTTTCATGTTTAAAAAAATCGGGCGGCGAACCGCCCGTAGGTTGAGAGGGCATTAAGGATAGAAAGTATAACAGATTGTTATTAGTTGTCAAATTGATTGTCAATTTGACTAACGATAATTCTTGATTTAAAAATGTAACAGAGGTGATACAACGACAAATTTAACGAGCTTGCGCAAGACGCGGGATGCCAGATCATCAAAGACGGCAACCGTTTTCACATACCGCGAAAGCTAATCAAGCATTTGAGGGGGAACTATGACCTGTCCAACGTGCAACGATAACGGATACATCAAGCCGGATAATGATAAGAATGCAACGGTGGCTTGCCCTGATTGCAGCGTCAAAATGCGCAACGTCGCATTGGAATGTGCCAAGGCAACGATCAACGGTGAACGGGAAAAGGAACATGGGAAGCCAGATGTTTCACTCCAACGTATTGCCGATTTCTGGTCCTTCTATCTCGGTATCGACATAAACGCGGGAGAGGCTGCCATGATGATGGCGCTGGTCAAGGTGGCACGCCAAAAGCATCGTCCAGATAATGCTGATAATTACATTGATGCCATCGGCTACACGGCATTGGCTTATGAAATGTTGGAAAATGATCAGGAAAATTAAAGCATGGCTGTGGACAAAACGCCGACCCATCCGAGTCATTCGCAATCTTCGATACCCGAAAATATCATCCGCGAATTAACTTGGCGCGTCATTGCCGTGAAACGTGGCTTCAACGCCAGATGGACGCCGGTTGAAAAATGCCCATACAGCGATAAATCTGATCCGTTAAAAGCCTGTCGTGAAGCAGAGGCCCGTGGGGAATTAATTATGGCGCAGAAAAAAATCGCACCTTTCTTTTATGAGTTGTGGGCAAAGACGCCAAGCGGGGAAACTAAACCAGCCAAGTCGGATGCACCAGGTGCGCTAATTCCTCAACCTCCCAAAAATCCCATTCGCGCAAAAGATTGGCATATAGACGCACGGTTCGACTAAGTATGTCCTTTGGTTATCGTTCGCGTAAAAGCCTGACGGCCTATTAAAAATTCGCGTAGCCTTCGCGTTTTTTACCGTCAATTGAGATATTGCCCTGACCCGCAGGCTTATAAGTGTTGCATATAGTATAACTTATGTGATAGCGACAATAACGGGAAAGGACGGTATTTGTGATGGAAAAGGGATTAAGAGAGATTGAAAAGGGAAAAAAATATCAGTTCGATCTACGCTCATTTGGTGGCGGCGAACCGATATTCCGTGGCACTCGGAAAGAGGCCAAGCTGGAACGGCAGAACAGAGTGCTGCGGTTGACAGGCGGGAACTACATTAACCCTGGCAACGTCCCGACGATCTGCGGGGCGGTGGCAATGTTTCTGGATGTTCAGGAAAACAGGGTGCTGGAAAAAGAAATCGGGAAAGGTGAGCTAGATAACAAGAGGCGTCATCTCAAGCAGTTTTGCGCTGTTAAATTAAGGGGGAAACTGATTGGCAAGATACCGGTAACGGATGTTTATTTTGACGATCTTGACGGCGAAATCAAAAAGCAACTGCATCAAAACCGAAGCATCGAAACGGTGTTAGGAATCTTTGGAACCGTGCGGCAGTTTTTTGGCTGGTGTCAGAATAAGCGGGAACCGTTCATTATGAAAAACCCAGCGGCACCTCTGCGGATCAGTAAAAAGCGGAACGCTAATGCGAAGAAGCGTGGCAAGACGCGGCGGCGGATAAGCCCTGATGACATTCGCCAGATTTTGAAATTCCTGCCAGATATGTATCGACTACCAATTATGTTCGCGGCCTACACCGGTATGCGTGCGGGTGAAATCGTCGCTTTAACCTGGGAGCAAGTTCACCTTGGTAACGATGACGCCAGTTCATTTGTTGATGTGGACAAAAGCAAAAAGAAAGATGGTGAAATTGATGAGCCGAAAACCGAGGCGGGGTTTCGGTCGATTCGTCTAATTGCTCCGCTTTCTCAAGAACTTCGAAAATGGAAATTTGAACAACCGCTGGAACAGCGACAGTTTAATTTAGTGTTTCCATCGTCAAGTGGTTCGATAGCGGATGCCGGGAACTGGCGAAAACGGGGATTGCACAAGGCGTGCGATGCCGCGCGAATAAAACGAATTTCGTTTCATAATTTGCGGAATTTCTACGCTTCTGCCCTGATCTTCAATAGTGATGTAAGCGATGCGCAGACTGCTGTTTTTTTGGGTCATTCCAGCATTGACTTCACATTCACACACTATGCGCGGTACTACGAAGATCACGAGCGGGATCAGCTATTAACTGGCTCATTGGAAAAATCGTTGGGAGCTAGTCCAGAGGCGGCTTGATGTAGACGGTGCGCGTCTTCGCATTGACGTATGCCATGCGTACGTTCAACAATTTTTGGATGCTGCTGCGTTTTCTGTATATTCTAGCGGGTTTGGTACAGCCTGGATTCACGCGAAAGTTATCGCTTTTGCTGTCCAGTAAAACGATATCGCCGTAGCTGTTGATGCAGATCAAGTCGGCAGGGCCGTAATTAGCGAGGGGGCGAAAAACCCAGAAGCCCCTCCTTACCATATACTCGGTCAACACAGCCTCACAAAGCTGACCGAGGTGATGGCGGTCGTTAAGTACCAAGCGCAGCCATACGGTCAATAAGACGCTGCGAACGGTTGGGCAGTTGCTCATGCCAGCGGCTGTCTTTCATCTCTAATGCTGCATTAGAAAAGTTTGGTGGCTCTTCATTTAACGCTGCTATGAATTGTTTAAACCCGTTCATCCGACTTCTGCCCATATTAAACATCATGTTCGCGCAGATTAACTGAGCCTCATCGGGAAGATCATCCCAGTTGGAAAAAACATTTTCACAGTCATTGATTGTCATTTTCGTGTCAGCAAAAAACAACTGGTCACATCGATCTTCAGAAATTGTATCGCCTACATTCAACTCCCATTCTGGATCGACAGGCGTCAGCATATGGCCAATTGCGACAGTACGTTTATCAGCGGTGCACATATATATTTCCAGCTTTTTGCCCTCGTCAGCAATAAGCTCTTCCTTTAATCGATCAATATTCATTTATTTATTCTCGCTCTTGCTTTACTCATCGCACGATTACCAAACCAAAATGCAACGATAGCAGAAAAAATTGCCTGAGTTTCTGGGTCCCAAATTGCCAGCATACCTGCCGATAAATCCATACCACTAGTTGTCACCATCGCGTATAACGTGACGCCTTTAATGGTGCAAAATAGGATAAAGAAGGCATAAGTAATGACAGGGCGCACAGACCCGCGAAGAGCATTGACAAATTTTCCAGAGTCAAGATTTGCATCATGAGCATAGATAGCTTGCGCTTCGACAATATCAGCTTTTGCGTCAAGCTCCTTCAGTTTTAATTTTGATAGCTTGTCTGCATACTGAGCCTGCGCCTCAAGCATCTTGAGGGCCTGTTCATCAGCCTGCTTTTGTTTGAAATAGCCAAGAACTTCGGGGACAATCGAAGTCCCAAACCCGATAAGTGTGCCGATGAGGCTGATCATTTTGCTTTAGCCTGATAGGATTTTCCGCCGAAGTACACGGCCACCAGTCCGCTGAGGCCGTAGAAAACGGGTCCAATAGGCGCATTAGTGTAGTCTTGAGGATTAACTAACAAACAAATTACAGTCGCCGCCATCAGACAAAGTGCAGCCCAGCACATGATACGTCGATTTATCTGATATGCCGACTTATCTACGATGTCCTCAATAATGGATTATCCAAGGCGCGTTTAACTTGTTTTTGAATGCGTTTTTCCAGCGTATCCAACTTTTCATCGATGCTGTTGATCTTACTGTCGAAACGCTCGCTTGCACTCGACGTAATGTCCCGCAGCACCTTCTCAGCTTGGCGCATGGCAGCGCGAGTCTCTGCATCAGCCGTTCGTGATCTCTTGTCTACCGCAGACATGGCGCTATGTAATGATGCGGCATCTGCTCTTGTGTCTGCTCGCGTATCACGCGCTATCGTTTGAATCTCAGATACCCGAGTGGTTGCCGACTTCAATTGCTTCTGGATAATTGCTATACGCTTATCAAATCCACTTAAATCAGGGGCCACGTAAGAATTTATTTTCTTTTCCATCGCAACCCATCTCGCATAGGCCTCCGCACCCGCAAAGATAAATCCTCCCAAAGTGGTCAAAGCCATTACGACAGCGATCATTCTGCCGCCCTTAAATTTTATTCCTGCAAATTCAATTTCAGCCATCAGCGGCTCCACTGACTTTCAATCAGCCTGTCGTGCGCTCCATTGGCGCGGCCAAATAATGTATAATTTTGCAATGGATTTGCCATGTTGCGGTCATCGGTAAGAGATGTCGTTGGAAAAAATCCTGGCGTATCAGTTATGGCAACCGTACTGACCAATGGTGCTGCAATCATCGACATTGCAACCATTGTGGTCGTCTGACTGTTGGCGCTATATCGCTGCGAAGGAGCAATTTTAGCGACAACCTTTTCAGCCGCCGCTTTCACTTTTTCCTGCCGTGATTCCGAGGCGCTCGATGCTGGAGCCGCTTCAATCTCTGCCTCAACCACAGCCTCGGCACTTACCTCCTCATTCGTGCTCTCAGAAGCACTCGCAACGGGCGCTATGGGTGCGATAGCAGCCACTACCGGAGGCGGTGGAGGCTCGGGTTCACTTGGCGGTGCTGCTACTGACGGTGGTTCTGTAGTTGGTGGTGGCGATTCTGTCGGTGGCGGTGGCAAGGTTACTTCTACGGGAGGAGCAGTGGCAATTTGAGTTTCTGTGTCGAGAATCTGGTCAATGATCTGCTGTTCAACTTGATAGTCATAGGTAAAACTTAATGATGGATCTGTAAATTTCGGGCCAAAAAAACCTGAGTGATACCCTGCATCGACACCGAACAGAGATAATGATCCTGTCAAAACGCCAAAACTATTCTCAGATACAGTGTCGGTAAAAGTGTAGTTTCTTGATCCTGAAAAATCGAGTTCCACTCGGTGCAGAAAGGTGGCACGCACGGTACTACCCTCACTCAGAACCACGCCTAATTCAAAGATATCCCTGCAATCAGTGCTTTGTGTAATGGATGTGCATGTTGCCAGCACAGAATTTGACTGATGACTGTCTACAGTAACAGCACTGTTAATAGTAAAACCTCGCCGCACCTCATCGTCAGTCAACGGCACATTAAAATTACTCGTGTATGTCCCGCCGCCTGCCGTCGCATTGCCAGTACAGTATTCTCCAGCAGTACATCCTCG
>VTLG01015243.1_pt1 | contig 14206 bp, 19 predicted proteins | sample 4694571 | NCBI WGS metagenome assembly VTLG01 (sample SAMN12604809, study PRJNA352737) | marine metagenome | biome: ENVO:00000447; feature: ENVO:00000209|ENVO:00000569|ENVO:01000036; material: ENVO:00002151; isolation source: viral sequences binned using virsorter ...
TTAGTGCTTCAGGATTTTTCCAGGCACTTTCACAAGCATCATGGAAAGCAGTACCTAATTTACTTGCAGCAAGATCTATAATATCTACTTCTTTTTCTAAAGTATCGTGCTGCATACTTAATACGATAGATCGAATACTACGCAATATAGCAGTAGTGCTTATAGCTGTATCTCTACTATCATAGTCATATGTATCATTAACTAAAAATACTGCTAATGGTAAACTAAGTTGATTTTTATTTGTGAATTTATACATAGATTAATTTTGGGGAGATAAGGTTATTTGCAGAATATGAAGTATATATTTTATATTAAATTCATTAATTCAACAATATTAAAAGGCTGGTTACTTAGAGAATTTGGGCTTTTTCTCTCCATCCCTTTGGTCTACCCCGACCGCCATCGGCTCTGCCACCTCACCAGCCTAATATTATTGAGAAATATATACATTTGTTTTAGCTCTAGTTAAAGCAACGTACATTAATCTATTTCTAATAGTAACTTGTTTACATTTTAATATATTGGGATAGTCAATGAATATTTCATCAAAAGTGGCTCCTTGAGCTTTATGTATAGTACCTGCAAAAGGTAATCTAATATCGGCAACATAATTTTTTACTCTATAATAAGTTATCCATGATTGATTTTTTACTGCAGTTGCTTTTAAATCTTTTAATACTTTATTAAATGTACTTAGACTACTTGGTGTAAATATTTCTACAGAATCAGGAGTATTACTTCGTTGTACTAGTAATTTATGCCCATGCATACCTTCATACTCATATGGATAATAATTTATTATATTTATTTTTTCATTATTATCTAATATGACTTTTCCATTTTCATTGATCACGGATGTATTACTAATGAACTCTTCATTTTTGTAATAATCTTGCGTTGTTCCTGATAATAAGTATGTAGCTTTACGAATCATGTTATTATAATTTATAGCTGCAGCATTAGTATACGTGCACATAGGCACAGATACTTCATCTCCTGCTTTAAAATTCATGTATTTATCTACAAATTTTTCAATAAATTTCTGATGAGTTAATACATGGATTCCTTTTCCATTACTATCTAACGATGTATTTATTTTTGGTTCTACAGTAGTTTTTCCTGAAATAAAGTTTACATACTCTAATGCTTTTTCTACTATTGGATTTCCCTGTAATTGACGATGTACTGTAGTTAAATGGAAAGTAGGTAAAGTAGTATCAAATATACTGCATTGACCCTTTATAGGGGGTAATTGAAAATAATCTCCTACGAATAATACCTTTAAAGTATATTTAGACACTATATTTGAAATAGCGTACAAAAATTTATCATTAATCATGGAGGATTCATCAATAATGACTACTCCATTTGAAGAGAACAATGGTTGATTGGCTGTAATTAACTTTTCTTGACCATTATTCACATTATATGATGGTTTTATTCCAAATAATTTATGAGCAGTAAGACATTTTTTAACATGTTGAGAAGATAAAGTAGATTTAAGTATAGCCGCAGCAGTATGTGTAGTAGCTGCTAAATACACTTTTCTAGCATTCCCATGTTTATTAGCAATTATATCCATAATAGACGCTATACAAGAAGTTTTACCCGATCCTGCTACTCCTGTTAGGACAGCTAATGTATGGGTATAACTATCTAGATTTAATGCATCTACAGTTTGACTTACTATGTCAAGCTGATGTTGGGATAATGTAATGCTCATATTTGGTTTAATCTTTCTAATAGAGGTTAAGAATAATATTTCATTGTGAATAAAATACTATCAATTAAGTTTTTTGCTTCTTGAACAACGTATTCATGATTTTTATAGTTCTTACATCCTTCTACGAATATATTAAAGTCTCTGATTTTACTATCTGGTGCAAAGTCAAACATATGATTAGTATCAAAACCTATTATCCAATCATCATCTTTTGACCAACTATCTCCACCTGGAGCAGTGTAAGTTACACCTCCATGTACTCGTAAGTCTTCTATTTCCTTATCACCTACGCTTTTACCATGAAAAATATGTCCTTTAGGTAAAATTACATATCCATTCCATATTCCCCAAGGCATGCGTAGTATTTTAAATTTTAAACCTGCATGTTCACGAATTTCTGAATCCCATAGGATTTCATTAAACCAGGGTAATTGTAATTTATAATCCTCTGGTAAATCGTATCCTACCCATCTATCAGGATTGAGTTCATTTTTTAATTCTGAATCAGCTCTTAAAGACATGTTGCTCCTTATGAAATTTTATAACATCCATTAATGAACGATTGAAACTTCTTTCCATGTAATCGTTATATGCAAATACTCCATGTTCTTTGCAATAATTTAATATGTACATCACGGATTTTTCTAATTCACTTTTTGTATCGTGTATGTTTACTTTTCTATTGTCCATGCGTACCTTTTATTAGCGGTAATACTTTATCATCCCATACTTTTATTAGGGATGCATAATTCTTACGCTGAGTATCGTTTTGATTACTATGTACTACTAAAATATCGTCAATTCTTTCTAATTTAAGTTCCATTTTATATTTATAGTCCTCAAATGCTTCACTAAGTGCTGAAAACTGCTCTTCTAATTTTATAAATCTTATATTCATTTGATCATTCATTTTTGGGATTCGATCATCATATGTATCATTATCCATTTCATTCCTTATTAAATAGTGAAGGCTCTCTACTAGAATAGGCCTCAGAAAAAAGTAACTCGTCCATAAGTAGCTTAGCTTCTCCCAGTAGAGAGCGCTAGAATAAGAATAGGAGTGAATTTCTTCTTCGCTTTAGTCTCAGAGGCGACCCTCGTCTATTGTACTACCAGATTCCTCACTCACTCCTGTTAAGGGAAGCTACTCCCTCCTAAGACCTAAAAAACCAAACTCGTTTGAATGGTACAAATATGGTCTCTGTTTGTTTACCGTTATAGAGTCAAGTTGGTTACTAAATAATGTAGACATCCTACCAAGAAGCCATTATCTTTCACCAACTTGCTCTATTAAAAAGCTGATTACACGATGTCACTTGAGTGATTTCCCCTCCATAGACAGTATATTGCCGTACCTACCTCACCAGTTTTTTATTAGATTTATTAATCTTCCCAGTATGGTTCATCAAGATCACATGGAGAGCCTTGTTCTTGATCTATCCCGCAATGATCTCGGTAGCTATAGCAACATTCTTCGCAGAAAACTCCTGCGTACACACCAAAAGAATATCGTTCTTGTATGTCATCGCTTTTATTATGACAGCGACTACATTCACTTGTTATGTCAATAGGCATATATTTCCTGAAAAATTATTATTTATAACCTAATTTCAGTTACTACTGTTGCTTCTTGTTTTTTGCACTGTTTTTTATATGAGTGCATTAAGCAACTATTTGTATTGCATTTTCTGTATTCTTCATCTAGTTGGAACACAATCCATCCTCTTTTCCTGAGTATACAGGCCAAGGTATGATCTGGTACTGATACGAAATCAGCTATTGATGAAGCAACATCATTTACTACGTCTTTAATTAACATATATTCTCCTTAAATTTATTATGGTTCATTATCATATAATAATTGTTGAACTTCCTCACTGCTTGCTACATTTACATAGTAGTCTTTCAATGAAGAAGCTGTGTATTCAACAAGATCTTTCACATCCATGTTATCAACAACACGATCAACTGTGTCCTCTATACGTTCAATGTATTCAGAGTATTGTTCTTTAGCTATGCTCATATATCCTTTTTAAATTATTTTTTGAATTTCTTCTAATGTTGCGTTATTTGGTAATAGTTTTAAATCAGCCCATGATTTACCTATTTCCATCTCAGCAGTAATGCGTATATCGTTAGATGCAATAGTTATATGTTCTTGCCATTCCATCTCTTCGATTAATACATCATTTAAAAACTTAATGTATTTAGGTTCATCTTTGAGCATGAAATATACTGCATCATGAATCATGTTAATAGGAAGTATATGCTCACCATATCCTGCTTCTTCTATGCGGGTATTAGTAGCTATAATAGCCCTATTTAATAACATTCCCCATGATTGAGTAACTGCATTGTTCGCACTTCTTACTTCTGCATGAGCTTCATGTGGAGTTTTTGAATTATCCAGGACACATTGTGCTACTATTGGTGTTTTAAGTTGTAAACCAAATGCACAATTAACATATCCATGTTTTTCCATGAATAATCTATTTTTATTATTAAACTTATCAGATTCTGCATATAACGAATGAAATGCTTTCTCTATCTGTACAGCTTTTTCCATAGAGAATCCTGTTCTTTTATGTAAAGTATATGCTGTACCCGAATACTGTAAAGCAAATGTAGGTGCTTTGGATTTAGTTCTTAATTCAGGATATAATTTTGCTATACTATTAATAATATTAACTCTATCTGATAATTCAGTAGTTTTAGCTAGAGCAGCTGTTATTTTAGGCATGTCTTCTGGAAAATAAGCATATGCTCTAACTGAATGTCCATCATATCCTTGAGTGTATATTTTCTTTCTTTCTGGATCGTTAGAAAGTATTGTCCCTATTTTCTCCTCAAGAGCAGTAAAATCAGCTCCTGCAAATAACCAACCAGGTTTTGTTCTAAAGCAGCTTTTAACTAACTTACCCATCTTACCTTTACTAGGTAGATTAGTTAAATTAGGAGAATTACTTGATAACCTGCCTGATTGAGTTCCGCCTAATCTAAAATTTCCATGTAGAAAATCCTTTTCTTTCATGAATGCTTTAATAAATGTATTATTTATTTTGTTCACGTCAATTAAGTTACTAATATTATTTAGTAACTCTAGTACATCACTATCTGATATATGTTCTTTAAGTAATTTAAGTGTTTCTGCATCTGTCTTAGGAAATCCTTTTTTAGTTTTGTCTAATACAGGAAACTTTAATTTTGTGTAAAGTAGAGTGCTCAATTGAGTATTACTAAAGGGATTAAATTTTACATGAGCAAAATCATCTATAGTTTTTTTCAGTTTTTTTAATTCTGAGTTTCGTTTAATGCATGCATCATGTTGTAATTGCTCATTAAATTCTTTAACTATAGCAGTATTTTGAATAGTTTCTTTAAGTTTAGCTTCTTCTTCTTCCAATAAGCTATGTACTTCAGAAACTCTCTCATTGTCCAGAGGAAGCCCTGTAAGCATCATTTTGATGATAGGGTATATACTAGGCTGGAAAATTGCTGTGTACGGCTCAGAGAGAGTCTGTAATTTGTATTTTTTCCATGAATAGTAAGTAGCTAGGGTATCTATTAAATTATATTTAAGAATTTCTTCTTTATCACAATTGGTAATATTATCCATATCTATTGTGTAATTCCCTGTATGAGCTATGGCTATATCTTTTAACTTGAGTGATATTGGTGTAGTAGCATTTTTTTGTAAATAAGCCAGTAGCATAGTATCATGGACATTTTTAAAGTAACTTAATCCTTTTAACATACCTAAGTAATCAGTGGAATGTTCCATCCACCAATCTCTGACTAATAATTTCACGTCAAATAAGCTGTTATGGAATACCAGGTTACCTGTATATGTTTCAAAGAATTTTTTAGTGTAATAAATACCATTAGTGGGGAAGTAAATAGCACTTCCTTCATTTTCATTCCACGCAAAAGATATTGATATTATTGAACTATTTAAAGATAAGCCAGTAGTTTCAATATCCACAGCTAATGTGTCATGCATGTAGAGAGCATCTAGTAACTCTCTATCTGAATTATAAGTAAGAGCATAATTACTATTATGAATGATATCAGTTTGATTACTTACAACTGCATTTAAACCAGCATCTATAAGACTTTTATTCTCAGGAGATTTAAATAAACTTTTAAAATGTGGAACATATACGCATGTAAATCGTGTATATCCATCATATCTACCAGGAACTAGGGCTCCATACTTGCTGGATAATTTTTGTATTTTAGTTATAAATTTAAAATAGTTACTATCTGCAATAACTAATTTCTCTACATGAGAGGGGATTTTAGTTATAAGTATATCTAAATAAGCTTTTGCAGTTTTAGCTGTGACCGTAGATAGCTTGTTATACAACAGGTTATACACTAGTGCATCTTTACCTAAGACATTTAAGTAATGTTCGTGTAGCTCAAAAGAGAATTTATCACTATTTTTAATCAGTAAAGCTATATTATTACTCATATGTCAGTATTTAATTAAAGTACACAGTTTTACCAAAAGGCATTTTTTCAGCGTCTGAGGTACAGATCCAAAGTACAGGTATTTTAGGATCAATAGGTACGTCAGCGTGTAAATCTGTAAAATAAATTAATGCTTGAGTGGGGTTTTTCTTAACATATTCCATAACTGGTTCAAAACTAGTGCCACCACCTCCAGAAAATTCTAAAGATAGAATATCTGTAGTGTAATTTATGTCGTATACATTGTGTATTTCAGCATCACAATCAAGTATTTTCATATGTTTAGGATGAAAAGAATTTTGTATTCCCCTAATTTCTGAAAGCATAGTACGTAGGTCTTCTGAAGTAACAGAACCACTTGTATCAATAGCAAAGGTGAGTGATGATAATCCGTAACTATGCAAACTAGGCAAGTATACTGTCTTATATCGTCTGTTTCTCCTGGCCCAGCTGTAGTTAAGTTTAACTGTAGTACTTACAAATTTATTAAGTAAAGTGGGCCAAGGGAGCCTAGGGTTAATTAGTTCATCTATATCACGAAGTATGCTCTCTGGTATTTCTCCTGCGGCTTTACCTGCAATTTTAGATTGCGTGACAGCTTTAACTAATATATTTTTTACTGCCTCTGTAGCTTCTTCTGCATTTCCTGCTGTGTCTAGTAAATCTAATAATTCGTATTCTTCCTGGCTTTCATTATTTTTTAATAGAGCATCGTATACTTGCTCTGTGGACATGTCTATATAAATTTTATCTGCCAGCCCTCCTGGAGGTAAAGTATATCCACTATCTAACAACATATTATTTATAACGTAATCTGCTGCTTTATTCCAAAGCACATGATTACGATCACCTTGTCTTAATTTATGCATAAAAGCTATATGCCAACATTCATGCGCCATTAATCCTGTCAATTCAATAATTGATAAATTTTTACAGAAATCAGGATTGTACATAATTTGTTTACAATCAGTACCTGCTGTATCTACCATTTTGGATACTACATGTTTGACACTTAAATTTATAGTAGATAGAAATACTGACCTGGTCATCAGCTCTATCTTAGCTTTTAATAATTTTTGTTCTAACATTAGAACATCTCAGATGCATGTTCACTTACCCATTTTTTAATACGTAAATGATCTTTTAAATCAGGTTGTTTGCTATATACATCTTTTAAAGTTATTACTTGAAATTCTATAGGCAATCGCTCTATCGCAGTCATAACTGTGTCTACATTTGTTTTAGTTATATTATGAGATAACATTGTAGTAATAGCATATTGTTCACTTATTTCAGTGGGAACCTTCCATCCAGTTTTAGGATTATCTAGTATTTGTTCAATAGTAGGTAATGATTCATATATTTCACAATAGGTAACAAGTTCTATTGATGTACCTTCACCAATGGTACCTGCTAATCTGATCTTATCTATAGTATCTATAGTTTCAGAATTAGAAATAACTTTGCTAGCAAATTCAAATGTTCTAGGACAAGGGAATGTTAGTTCATCTGTATCTGGATTAAACTTATGTAAGACAGATGGTTTGAATTTAATAAAAGAAATTATTCTATGATCTATATTATGTAAATTAGCCCATTCAACCCAAATGTCACAATCTACAATTAATCTGTAATGGCTGAGCCTGGAAGTAGTAGCAGTACTAGCTACATTTACTATGGCTCTATCGCTTATTAAATTTCCTGCTGCAGCAATAACACATTTAGGATGCAAAGAATGTTCTTCTATAGTTCTATCTAAAATAAGCCTATATGCAGCACCTTCTACTTCACGGGAAGCTGAGTTGAACTCATCTAAGAAAAGTAACCACCCAGAATATCCAGTAGGAACAGGGTCTGTATTCAATGGAAAATATTTAGGTGGAAGGAAAGCCATACGATCATCTTTTGTATCAGGAAATCCTTTCATATCTACGGGCTCACACTGACTTACTCGTAAATCAATCAATTTCAATTTAAATTCATCTGCAATACTTTTAACTACATCTGATTTACCCATTCCTGGACTAGAAGCTACCATAGGGACTAATCCTACTTTAAAATCCCTGATCATAGCTTCTCTTAATTGCTTTGTATTCACTTCAAACATGTTATTTTTCTTCTAATAGATTGTTAACTAATCTTGTTTTTAACTGCGAAGGTGCAGTTATAGTGGGTAAATCTTCTTTATTTTCAGGATTCCTCGTTCTTTTAACAGGTTCAGGTTCTTTAGGTAAATACTTATGAAGACTTTCTGGCCACATCTTTCTTATTTGTTTAGAACCTGTAGTTCTATCAAATGATTGTGATATAAAATTGTCCATTTCCTTTTTTTCTTTTTTTATTGCCTGTTCTCTTTCTATAATATCTGCTACTTCAGCGTATAAACTAGGATGTACACTATATTTTTTATCAGAAATTGGAGCTGCTTCATCATCATTTAAGTGCACGTCCCATGTTTCGTTGTAAGAATTTACAGGATCATTTTTTTTATATACAACTTTTACTGCGTATTTATGCCCATAGGAACCGTGGCCATAATTTAGTAAATAATCAGGTATTTTAGCTATAAATTCTTTATATGGTGCATACTCTAGAGCAAGATTCTTTCTCAAGAAAACTTCTTTTTCTTCACTTATCTTTTTAAGATGTGCACCATACAGGTCAGACATTATTTCTTTTCGTATGTTATACATCTTATGCTGAGATATTCGCATAACTATCCTTCTAGTAATTCATTAAGTTTATGTTTATTTATTTGGTTGCTTACTTCACAGTATTTACTATCTGGAAGCAATTTGGCAAACCTGGCTACTGCGCTGATACTCATTGAATCTTTCACGCATTTATTATTTACCCGCCAATTGGCGCAACCTTTGTACGTACATTCTTTTATGACAAAATATTGCATTAAACTATCTCAATATGTTTATGGATATTATGTTAAACAAATATCCAGTTCTTAAGTCTTTATATTTTTAAAAAAAATAACTCCCTTAAATAAAGGGAGCTATTTATGAGGTTAAGATAACATATAACTGCTATTTATTATCTCATGTTTGAGCGATGGAAATATAGGAAACCACGACTTACCCATACTTAACTCTTTGACTATAGAATTAAGTAAAGTAGAGTCACTTATTTCAGCTAATATTTCTCGATAACATTGAGCAATTGCTGACATGTTATTAGGGTGACTGCCAAAGCAATCATGTATATGAATTAGCTCGAAGTCACACCTTCTAATCATTTCTCTAGCAATATATCCATCAATAGAATGAATAATATTAGGAAGCAATGATCTATAATTAGGACTAGTTACTAGTTCTGTTCTGTAAATACCGCCATATGGAGTATTATATTTAACTGTACCAAGTACAGGAACATGAGCTACATGCCCGTCAGGTAACGTCCACTTATGGTGAAATCCGTTAGTATTCCAAAGAGGATTAACTATTTCCATAATTTTATAAGCTCCAGGAAATATCTGTTGTATTACTTCATAGAATGCTGCCAATTGTTCTTTACTTAGCATTCTTTCTGGAGTTTTTACACTGTTATAAAAGAAAGTCATAACTACTTTCTTAACAACTTTCCTTGTAGTAGGAACAGTGCATAGATCATTTATTGCATCAGTAACTTCCTGGTATAGATCTCTTCTTACTGCAGGATCTACCATATTAGTAGCAGATGCTGTTTCTCTGCATCCACTTAAAGCAGCCATTATCTGAATACCTGATGCAGTTGCATCAAGAGTTATCCAGTATCCTGTAGGTTTATTGTCTATAGTATCCAGGAGAGCCTTAACAGCTTTCCTGCCTAGATGAGGTTCATCCCATTTAATCTTTCCATCTACGATGGTATTTAGAGATGATCTGGTCCATTCTATTCTATCTTCCCATGAGAGTTTATCCTTACCCGCATGGTTAGCTATAGCTATATATAAATTATCATAGTTATCTATGATTTCTTTATTAGCTAGAGACAATGTAGACTTAACTCGTTGACTGCTTTGAATATTTAAAGGCCAGCCAGTAGAATAACCTCTACCTCTACTATCGTATTTCCATACGAAGTACAGCTTAGCCTGGTTAAACATTGTCAGCTTGGAATTAATAACTGATGTAGTCCATGGAATTGTCTGCAGTTTATTTAATACATCAGCAGATAAGTTTATTTCTTTAGGGATAAACCTAGCAGCTCTACCTAGCAAAGGTGGCTGTTTATTTAGGTAGTATCCCCCGCTCCATCTTGGTAAAGAATTTTTTGTCATAAACCAATCAAGAGGTTGCTCCAGCATAGGTAGATCAGCAGTAAGCCTGTCTAATATGCGTTGTTCACCATGGCTAAGAAGAAACATGGGTCTTATTTGCATGTTATCTTCAATAGTAAATAATAAACCACTTAATAATTCCAGTATGTGAATACCTTTCTCCAATACTTCTACGCCTGCAGCTCTAGAAGTTGTCACTATCTCACCTAAAGGAACTATTAGTGCTCCTGGTTCTATAAGCCTACCCTTATTGGATAAACTTATCTTAGTAGCTTTGACAGCTACCAGGTTAGGTTTGGGAATACCTCGCACAGTTAAATAAGTAGTAACTTTCTCTATTAACCGAGCTACTTCAGTATTCTCTACTAACGTCGTACTATTTTTCCTGGATTTTTTCTCCAGCATAAATTGGTCCATACTATCCTCCTGAGTGAATTAATGGTTATAGATAGAAGCCCTCTATCTAGTTAAATAAAGAATGAAATAAAAAATACTAGGATAGATGCCGAAGCACCTATCCTATGTGATTAGATGAGGTCACTAAGATCGACATCATCCTTGACATAAACTTCTGCTTTGCTGAAGTCAGTATCTTCATCAATATAATCATCTTCAGAAGATGGATTGATGAAGCCAATGGACCTGAATCGTTGTTCAGGATTTTCCTTAGTACTTGTTATCGAAACAGGAACAGACATACTAAGTCCATTATTGTCGCTAACAGGTCTAAGGACTAAAGATTCAGCATTTAGAATCTTTAGTGCTTGTTTAGGATGCTGACATCCTACAAAAGCATGAATATTTAAATTCATATGCATGCCATCAACTTCAACATGGAATTTGCTGAAGTTATTACCATTAGAAGAAGGAGTAACAGTTTTATTAGTATTCATACATATCTCCGATTAGAGATTAAGCACAATATATTCGGTGCATAAATGATATTACTACTGAATGCAGTAATACCATTAATAGCTTAGACATAATAAACTATCCTGCCGGCAGAGCCGGCATTTTAAATAATAAGTAAATAAAAAATAAAAGACTTGCTATTAAATAAAGAAGAGAATATAATAAATTTACTCACCCACCATATATAAATAAGTATAGATTAAGCTTCTAAATACTAAGTACTCTATAAGTTTTTGTGTAATATACCTTAGGTATCCCCTTAAATATCCTCTATCTTATTGTGTTTGTGTGTTTTTATGAATGGAACGGAATGCTTAAGTTATTTATAATTAGAGTTGCATTTTTTAAGAATGCGACCTTTATGCGGAGCATTCATGCAACGCGAGGCTCGCCTCCTAATTATGAATAATTAAGTATGGAGTGGAATGAATGTGTGTTTTAAAAAAATGAGGTAGGAATTAACCTACCTCGGATTTATTAGAAAGTACTTACTACTAAGTAAGTGAGCATGCTTATGGTGAGTACACGCATTAATGTTACGCCAATATCGTAGAGAATGGAGTAATGTTCTTTTTCATAGGTTGTCATTAAGACATTGAACTCTTCTTGGTTCATGTATTTATATACATTTACATTTTGTTCCATATAACCTTTTTAAGTAGTGGAGACAGGTTTACACCTGCCTCCGTTAGAGGTTTAAGCTAAGTACTTATCCAAGTCCTCAGCTTTGATACCCGCAGATTTGAGAAGGCCATCCATCTCCTTGCGGTTATTCATTTTGGACTCAAGCCTGATGGATCTACAAGCATCCTTGTATACTCCACTTAAGTCCTGCGTACCTGCCATAAGGTCAGATACGATTGCACTGATACCGGATACGATATCATTGATTGCTTTGATTATAACCATATTGTTCTCCTAATTAGAGAGTTAACGATACTAATACTTAATACGGAATTATACTAAGTATCCTAGCAGCAGAGCTGCTGTGTTTTTATTTTAATAAAAGATAGTTATTTTTATAGAGGGGGGAGGGGAATTTGATTTTACCTCAGAGTGAGGTAATAAGTACTACATTCATACTAATAATAAAAAAAGTTAGTTATGCTTTAAAAAAATGTCTTGCAATTATTCTCAAAAAGTATTAGTAATAAAAAGATGGTAGTGATTAAGAGTAAAGTTGTTAATAGATTATTTGAGGGGTGCACGGATGTTAAAGTGTATGGAGTGTTTATTAGGTTGTTTTTAGCTGCAAATAATAAGATGTTGGTTAAGGGCTCCCCGAAAGTTATTAGTAAATTGATTTCAGTTAATGTTAGTAATTTTTGTCTGGCCGTGCGGGAATTGAAAAGAATGGGATTGGTTAGGAAATATAGCAGATGGGAATATATGATTAATCCTGAGTGCAAAAAAATAGATGATATTAGGGATGAGGAACAACTTATGCATATGTGGAAGAAAGATAGTATCGATGGGCTGAGGAGTGCATAAGTGCATTTGGATATAGATAAGCAGGAAGAAATTAGTTTAATGGGCAGTGCCGTGTTGATGCTTTTAATTAATAAGGCCCAGGTTAATAACTTAGTAAATGTTGCAGAATTGAAGAATATACTGTGCAGAAGAACTCTACAAAAATATATATTAGAGTTGCAGAGCAGAAAATTTGTTGTTATGGTTAGTAAGAATACTGTTATGCTATCTCCTTACAGATGTTGGAGGAAGGACAGAACTAAAGCAATAGGTACCTGGAGGAAACTGTGTACAAATTAGATAATATAGATGATGTAGATAGTACAGTAGATTCTACAGATATGCTGACTAAGGAAATGCTTATAAGTACTCTGCCTGATAAGCGATTCAGGCGGCATGTGACTGATGAAATACTAGAATTAATTAATTCAGAAACAGATAGTGATCTCAGGAGAGTGTTTAGGGATAATGCTTTAACTTACACCAGTGTGTTGATGCAGGGCAGGCACTCATTGTCAGCGTATGTTAATGCTGTTAAGTTTGCCTCGCATAGGTTAATGGGTGATATTAATTCTATGGCGTATAAGAAAGTGTTTGTAGACAGGCATGCAGCTATGATAGCTAAAGGGTATACTTCCAGTTATATAGCTAGTTTTGCTAATAATTATGCCAATAATCCATTAGTGGTTAATATACTGGAGAGGGCTGTAGTTCCTACGCATATACTGAATGCGGGAGTTTACCAGGAAGCTATTAATACCCAGGCTGAATTAATGCGTACTGCTAATTCTGAGATGGTTAGACAGAAAGCAGCAGAAAGTTTACTGATTAATTTAAAAGCTCCTGAATCAACTAAAATAGAGCTGGATGTATCATACGGGCAGTCAGGTATGATTGAAGATCTTAGAGCTACTACTAAAGCTTTAGCTCAGCAGCAGGTAAAATTGATTAAGGAAGGAGTTAGTTCTGCTAAGGATATAGCTCATAGTGAGATTATTGCTAATAAAGTAGAAACAGAATATGTTGAATTACCTTCAAAATCTGCATAGGGTAATGCGTGACTAAAACAGTTGATGATTATTTAAATGAAGTGGATTATTCTGTAGATCCATTGTATGTGCCCAGTGAATTTGCATTGGAGTTTGTCAGCTTTCTAAAACTAGTCAATGGGGGCAAAGGAGAAGAACATAAAACTCCAGTAATGCATTATCACATGTTAGATAATATTGCCGGTAAAACACAAAATACTGCTAATATGGCACACAGGGGCAGTTCAAAAACTTCAATATTCTCAGAGTATCTGTTTTTGTATATAGCTACTTATGGAGGTATACCTGGATTTGGGGATGTCGGATTTG
>VTLG01001981.1_pt1 | contig 14205 bp, 17 predicted proteins | sample 4694571 | NCBI WGS metagenome assembly VTLG01 (sample SAMN12604809, study PRJNA352737) | marine metagenome | biome: ENVO:00000447; feature: ENVO:00000209|ENVO:00000569|ENVO:01000036; material: ENVO:00002151; isolation source: viral sequences binned using virsorter ...
TTCATAGTATGTTGATGTACCATCGCTATTACCAAAAATATAATTAACATCTGTTGTTGCAGTTGTACCATCTGCATTATATTCTGTTGCATGTGGTTTACCAAATACTGCTGAGTCTTGCCAAGCACTTCTTGCTAATGTACCAACAGTCCATACCGGTCGCTCGGGACTTGAATCTAGATAATTATAAGCTACCATTCTGTTAACTGTTCCTGAACCTGAGTTAGGATAGAACCATATAACTTCACCAAACAAGTTATTCAAACCTGCATTGATATGTTGTTTTGGAATTGTGTTAATATCATCGTAGACATGATCTTCAACTAAACATGGTAATGATTCTAGTTTACCTGTATATCTAAAGAAACCATTTTCTGACATCCAGTAAGCTGTACCATCAACCTCAACGGCTGCGTTCTGTCCAATTAATCCACAGTTAGTACCAACTTGTTGAAATGAGAAAGTAAATGGTGGACCAACAAATCTCATAATAAATAATGCTGTATCTGTCCAAATGTAAATTGCATCTCTACCTCTAATAGCACCAACAATTTTAGATCCATCTGCAAGTCTTTGTGTGCCTGCAGTGTTTGTTGCACTTGGTGTATAAGTATTAATATCTTCTTGAGAAGAGAATCTTATAAACATTTCATCTTGTGTTGATGATGTTCCAATAGTTGTTTCTGTTCCAAAAAATATTAAGTGACGATCAGGTGTAGATACTAAACTAAATGCAGATGCTGTTGGTGCACCTGTTATAATAGTTGCTCTTGTATTGTTTGCTCCTACAGGATTTGAATCCCATTCAAAACTTTCACCACCATTTATAGTTGCAATAAGTTTATTACCTAAATTATCTAATGACCATAATCCAGGAGCTGTTACAATATCTCCTGATGCAGCAGCATTCCATGCAAAAAAATTAGACGCATCAGTTACTGTGTCACCAGATGAATGAGATGCAGCTGTTGTACCACTAGCACCTCTTGTTAATCCTGATAATGTTCCACCACTATTTCCTGTGTAAGTAATTAACTCATTATCAATTAATACAGTTCCTGATGATGGAAATGAAGACGAACTTGCCATAGTTAAAGATGTTACACTTGTATTTATGCTGGATGATAGTGTTGATGTAAATTGACCTGTTTGTGATCCACCCCATGAACCAAGACCCCAACCTGTTGTTGCAACCTCAACTGCTGGTCCAACTGGATAATAGTGTTTAACACGAATACCACCAGATGTAGATGCACCAGAACCAGACTCGTTAGATCCAACATCAATTGTTAATGTTGTATCTGTTGGTATTGATGTCACCATAAATTTATTATCATCAAAATTACTTGATGTAAAATTAGAGTTAGTAATAGATGAAAAATTATCTAATAATAAAATATCAAATTTATTTACATTATGTGCAGATGCAAAAGTTAATGTTACAGTTGATGAACCGTTAGTTGTACTAAATGCACTTGTAAGAGTTGTTGTAGATTTAATTGGATGTATGTCATAAAAAATACCACCAGAGTATGCATATAAAATTCTATTTGTACCTAGTGCTGCATACTTGATACCTGATGTATTTACAAAATGATGAATAGCTGTGTTACGACCAGTAATATCAACAGAACCTAATTGTGCCCAACCACCTATTTTTTCAGGAGAGCCATATCTAAAACGAACGTTATCACCATTAACCCATTGGCTTTCACCACCGGTTGATGTAACTTGTTTATTAAATCCAGGTGCAAACTTTACCTTTTGTAACATAGTATATACCTATGCTCTACTACGGTTTAGTTGGCCACGTAGCGTCTTCACATTTTTTAACAGTGTCTTTACCTGCAGGCAAGTCTCTAAGATTTTTACGATATGTTTTCATATCGTCTGATAGAGTATTGTCAGACAAAGCTAAGTAATCAGTTTCAGCAAGAAGTCTATTTCTTTTAGCTCTTAAATCAGCCAAAGCTCTAGCAGGGGCAGCATCTGACCACGCTTTTTCTTCAGCATCTCTAGCCGTTTCTTCTTCAGCTGTAAACTGTACTTTGTTACCGTTTATATTATGATATCTTGGCATAGTTTTCTCCTTTGTGTTTATGTATCATTATTATAGTATTCCGTAAAGGCAAATATCTCCAGCATCTATATTACCTGAAGTCATTGAAAATTGAACTCCATCTATTGCAGTTGTTGTATTACAGTATCCAGCCGCATAAATTTCTTGTGCATAATTTGCATTACCATTGCAAATTGATCTTGATAAAAAATGTTTAACAAATGTAGTTGATGAAGGATTAAATAAAAGTAATTCTCCAGATGCAGATTGATCGTTATCATTTCCAATATTTTGAGCAATAGACTGCGATCCTGTGCCATTTGCTAAATCTGTTGCTGTTAAATAAGTTATTTCAGCTGCGGTAGTACCATCTTCATAATGAAGTGATCTAAAATGAGTTGTTGTTTTACTAGCATCATAATTACTTCCACCATCTCTAAAATTAACTTGAAATTTTGCACCATCAGTGGCTGGATGTATATCTTTAAAAGTAAATAAATATTCTTTATATGTACTATCTAAAACAACACTACTTGTGCCATCAACAAAAGATAAATTTGCACTAGAACTAGCAGTTAACTTTTTGATAAATACCATGTTGCCACCAGAAGCTTCAACAGATCCAAAAGTGGTTGCTGATCTAGCTCCTCTATCATTTATTGTAATTAATCCTGAACTTGGTAATGTCATTATGCGTCCTTTACCCCGTAAAGTTTAATTGTACCAGCATCTATGTTGCCAGATTCTAAAACAAATTTAACACCATTTACTGCACTTGTAGTATTTGCATATCCACCTATAAAAGCATTTTCAGTATAGTCGACACCAATAATATCTGCTGTTTGCGCTGTAAAATGTTTTACAAAAGTTGTTGAACTTGGGTTGTATAAAGTCAGAAAACCAGAACCAGATTGGTCATTGTCATTTCCTATATTTTCCATAATAGGTTGATCTCCTGTACCTTGTCCTAAATCTAAACCAGTATTATATTCTAAAGAAGTTGTGGTACCTGCTTCATTATGATACGAATAAAACCAAGTTGTAGTTTTTGCAACATTGTAGTTAGAACCACTATCTATTGAAAAATTAACATAAAAATTAACACTATTAGTTGCTGGATGAATATTTATAAACTCAAATTTATAGATAGGGTATGTGCTATCCAAAACAACATCTGAACTTCCATGAACAAACGAAAGATTAGCACTAGAACTAGCTGTTAAAGTTTTAATATGAACTAACGCACCTGGAGAACTTGTTGCAGATTCAGGAGCCGTAGTTAAATTCCTAAGAGCTCTATCGTTGTATTTTGTTAATGCTGGTCCACCTATGATCATGATTGTTTCGGCCCCACTCCGTACATTTTAATTGTTCCAGCGTCTATTGTATCTCCTGTATATTTAAACTGAACTCTCGTTATTGCTGTTGTAGTATTAAAATATCCTCCGACATGTAAATCATAACAATGATTATTAGCAGTATAAGTTGATGATCTTGCTAAAAAATGTTTTACAAAAGTTGTAGATGAAGGATTAAATAAATGTAAGGTGCCTGAAACAGATTGGTCATTATCATTTCCTGTAGAAACACTTAAATGTTGAAACCCTGTGCCTTGTGCATGGTCATTATCAGCGTAAACTAAAGCTGTAGAATCACCATCTTCATTATGATATGCAGTAAAAGTACTTGTAGTAAGAGTTTGATTGTAAGATGTGTTAGTTCCTGTATCTGCTTGAAACTGAAATTGTTTTGCATCACCATTTGGGTGTATATCAAAAAATTTAAAAAGATATTCATGGTAGGTGCTATCAATATTAGATGTAAAAGATATTGTAGAACTAGAACTTGCTGTTGCTGTTGTAAGCAATGTTAAGTGACCATCAGTCAAAGCTGCTGCTGTTGGCAGCGCTGTGATTGCTGTTAGTGCTCTGTTTACTGCAACTTTAATAGCCATAGTCTATGATACCCCATACATTTTAATTGTTCCACTATCTATGTTGCCACTATCCATTTTAAACTGAACTCCATCAATTGCGGTTGTGGTATTACAATAACCAGAAACATGAAATACTTGAGAATTATTTCCTGAATCATAATTATTTGTAGTGCTAAGAAAATGTTTTACAAATGTCGTGCTTGATGGATCAAACAGATGCAATTGTCCACTTATACATTGATCATTGTCTGCTCCTACCGATTCTGCAAGATTTTGAAAACTTGTAGATTGTGCTAAATCATTACTTGCTTTATATTCTAAAACAGCGCCAGTGCCATCTTCGTTATGATTTGCAAGGAAAACTGTAGTCGTTTTAGTGGCATCATAAGCTGTACTTCCATCTCTAAAATTAACTTGAAAATTTTGACCATCTGATGATGGGTGGACATCAATATACTTAAATATATATTCTTTATAAGTCGAATCTAATCCTGAAGTAAAAGATATTGTAGATGAACTTGACGCAGTTTGTGTAGATAACAAAGTCATACCACCAGTGCCCGTAGCACTCGATGCTAGATCCATGTCATATTTTATGCTTGCGTATGTTGCCATTATGCTATCCCATAAAGTTTAATTGTTCCTGAATCTATATTGCCACTATTAAATTTAAATTGAACAGCATCTACAGCACTTGTGGTATTGGCGTATCCAGCCATGTAAAAGTCAAATGCAATATCCGAAGCATGACAATAATTTATTCTAGATATAAAATGTTTAACAAAAGTAGTTGATGATGGTGAAAATAAATATAATTCCCCTACTGCTGATTGATCATTATCACTACCTACATCTTCTGCTAAATTTTGAAAACCAGTTCCATTTGATAAATCCTCAGGATCAAAAACAACTGATGCGGCAGTAGTACCATCTTCTGAGTGTATTGATTGAACAGTAGTTGTAGTTTTTGCAACATTATAATTAGAGCCAGTATCAGCACTTAAATTAAATACTAATTCAGCAGCATTAGTAGCTGGATGAATATTAATAAGTTTAAAAATATAAGTTCTATAAGTACTATCTAATACAACATCAGATGCACCATCAACAAAAGACAAGGTTGCAGACGATGAAGCTGTTAAAGTTTTAATGTGTACTAAATTACCTCCTGATCCTGATGGTAAAGCTATATTGTATCTAGAATTTTGATATGTTGCCATTAATTAACTCCAAATAGTTGTACAGTTCCAGCATCTATGTTACCTGAACTCATTGAAAATTGAACAGCATCAACTGCACTTGTAGTATTACCATATCCATCAATAAAATTATTCATATAATAAGTATCACCACCATAATTATTACTAGAAACAGCTATAAAATGTTTAACAAAAGTTGTGGATGATGGATTAAATAAATGTAAATAACCAGTTCCAACATCATCATTTCCATTTCCAATTTGTCTTGTTAGATATTGTGCTCCAGTTGCTTGTGCTAAATCTCTTGCTGTTTGATATGATAAACCTTGGTCAGTGCCATCTTCTGTGTTATAAGCCTGAAAAAAAGTTGTAGTTTTTGTTACATTATAGTTTGAACCAGTATCAGCACTTAAATTAAATTGAAAATATGCTTGATTTGTAGCTGGGTGCATATTGTTAAATATAAACATATATTCCTTATAAGTAGAATCTAAAACAACATCTGATGCACCATTAACAAAAGATAAAGTTGCAGAACTAGAAGCAGTTAAAGTTTTAATTAGAATAAGAGAGCCTTTACTAAACCCATTATACTTGATAGCGTTATAATTAGCCATCTTACTTCTCCTTTAATAGCCAACCTTGCGTAGAGTCAACATACACAAGAGTAAAAGCGGCTCTTTCTGTTGCAACCGTCAAATTTTCTGACGCTCCTTGAATCTTGTGTGAGTTTCTGCCAACAGTAATATTGTTTGTATCTGCTGTTGCAGCGTAATCGATTATGTGAACTTCGTCACCTCGAACTGCGGATGCGGGTAATGTCATTGTAATTGCTGAACTAGATGTATCAACAAAATATCCTCGACCTGCAACCATTGTCGTTGCACCAGTAACTACTGCTTGCCAATCTACAATACCACCAGTATTAGCTGCAAGTTTTGGTTCTGTTACAGTTCCATCGGACGGGACTCCCAGGTCGAGAGTGTCGCCCATTATAGTGATGAAGTCAATGGAATCTGATGTTGTTAATGCTGCTGCGAATACAATCGTACTGCCTACAATAGTGTAGGATGATATAGGAGCTTGTAGGACACCATTTAATGATACCAAACAGTGTTGGGCCGAAACTGGGCTGATAGCTACACCACCAACAGTTAAGTTGAATGTGTCTGTAGCGCTCGTCGATATCGCATCGCAAGCTTGAAAATTACCAAATGAAGGCTGAGCGCCAATGTAGGCCATACTATATTACTCCTTTTATTTTGTTTATCATATTAACTGATTCCATACAAGGTTATAGTTCCAGCATCTATGTTACCTGAACTCATAGCAAACTGAACAGCATCAATAGCTGCCGTTACATTACAGTAACCAGCAGCGAATGCACTAAATGCACCATCTGAACTTCTATTTGTATGTGATCTTGAAATAAAATGTTTTATAAAAGTTGTAGATGATGGATTAAATAAATGTAAATATCCACTAGCACATTGATCGTTATCATTTCCAATGTGAACTGCTAATCTTTGACCATCTGTACTTTGTGCTAAATCTCCTGCAGCAGCATAACCAACTCCTGCAGTAGTACCATTTTCTGTATGGTAAGCATCCCAAAAAGTAGTAGTTTTAGTAGCATCATAATCAGTACTACCATCTCTAAAATTTACTTGAAAGTGTGTGTCATCAGTAGCTGGATGAATATCTTTATAAATAAATATATACTCTTTATAAGTAGAATCTAAAACTACATCAGAACTACCATTAACAAAAGATAAATTAGCAGACGATGAAGCTGTCAGTTTTTTAATAAATTTCATAGATCCACCAGCTGCACCTGTTTCAAGATCATCAGCTCCTGAATCAAAACCAATTGCTTGATTTGCAGATGCAGTTACATTTAAACTATTATAATTCAATTTTGATATTGCCATTAACTATCCTTAATTCCGTAAAGTTTGATTGTGCCAGCATCTATGTTACCTGAATTCATTTTAAATTGTATAGCATCAATAGCTGATGTCGTATTAAAATATCCACCAATAAATTGTTCTTGTACAACAGCATCATCTAAACTTGCATTTATTCTAGATAAAAAATGTTTTACAAATGTTGTGTTTGATGGTGAAAAAATATATAATTCACCACTACCACCATGATCATTAGAATTTACTATATTTCCATGTAATTTTTGAAAACCTGTTGCTTGAGCTTGGTCATTTCCAGTATCAGCACTTAAACTTGTAGAAGTACCAGCTTCATTATTAAATGCTCTAAATGCACTTGATGTCATAGTGACTCCATAAGAACTACCAGTATCAGTTGATCCTTGAAATAAAAAAGGTTGAGTAGATGCTGGATGAATATTAAAAAACTTAAATAAGTAAACAGGATATGTGTTATCAAAAACTACATCTGAACTACCGTCTACAAAACTTAATGTAGCGGAACTTGATGCTGTTAAAGTTTTAATATGTGTTAGTGCTGTAGATGTTGCTGTTGAAAAACCATCTGCATCTGCATCAAATGCTAACGCTGCACCTGCAACAGGTGTTACATTAAAACTATTATAATTAAATTTAGATATTGCCATTATGTAACTCCATACATTTTAATTGTTCCAGCATCTATGTTGCCTGAGTTAAATTGAAATCTAATTGCATCTACTGCTGAAGTAGTATTTCCATATCCAGCAAAAAGATTATCAGCAGCATAATCTATACTTTGTGATCTCGAAGCTCTAATTAAAAAATGTTTTACAAAAGTTGTAGATGATGGCTCAAATAAGTGCATGGTTGCACAACCTGATTGGTCATTATCAGCACCCACACCTCTTAATATATTTTGATCTGCTGTACTTTGTGCTAAAGCTCCACCGCCAGCAAAATTAAATACAGTAGAGCTATCATCTTCATAATGATATCCTTCAAAACAAGTAGTTGTTTTAGCTACATTATAATTAGAACCACCATCAACACTTAAATTAAAACTAAATTTTCCACTATCATGAGATGGGTGTATATCTATAAACTTAAATATATATTCTTTATAGGTTGAATCTATTCCTGAAGTAAAACTAAGTGTAGAACTACTACTAGCTGTAACTGTCGATATTAAAACCATACTACCACCAACGTCTCCTGTTTCAAAACCATTAGCACTAGAATTCCATTTAAGTTTTTTACTAGCTGCGGGTGTAACGTTTATGTTGTTAAAATCAACTTTAGAAAGAGCCATCTACACTCCTTACTTTGTCCAAATTGAATGTGTTAAATTACCATCTGTGTCTCTAGCTAAAAGTTCATCGTATTTTGATTCTGTTGTGTAATTAGCTGGAATATCTCTCATTGCTTGTCTCCAAGTTTTTACATCATCAGGCATTGTATAATCACTATTAGCCATATAATCAGTTTCTGTTAATTTTTGTAATCTAATTGTTTTTATTTTATTTAATTTTCTTTCAGCAGATTTATCACTCCATGCTTTTTCTTCAGCATCTCTAGCTGTTTCTTCTTCTGCTGTTAATTGTATTCTTTCGTTTCCTATTTGTTTATATCTAGGCATAATTAATTCTCCAATCCGTAAACTGTAACAACACCATTTGCTATGTTACCTGATGAAAATGAAAATTTTATTTTAGTCATAACAGCGGTACTACCACCGAATCCACCATATAATTGAACACTTCCTCTTGTAGGATCTACTCTACCAGCACTTTGAACACTTATTGTGGTGTCTGCAGCTATTTGTGGTTGATATACCATCATGTCAAAATTAACTTGGCTTGCATCTCCAGCAGTATCTGCACCTTGAAAAATTCTCAAAGTTCCCTCATTTGTTCCTCCTTGTGTAACAGTAGTTCCGTTATCTGATCCAGCTTCATTAATAGCAAAACCACTCCAATAATAATTAGCTGCCTCTGTATCATCTGCTTGATATAATTCTATTCTTAATTCAACATCATCAGTAGCTGGTGTAAAACCACTTCCAATAATTCTATAGTTTCTATAAGTTGAAGTAAAAACATCTAAAGTAGAATTAGCTGCATTTGAAATAGTTGTTGTTGAAATTTTTGTAAAAGATGAACTTGGTTTAATTAATGAATAATCAATTCTTTTAAGAGTGCCAGCATCTGAAACCAAGAACTCATCAGTATCTGCTGGTTCACTTGCTAAAGCAGTTTTACCAGATATTAAATCATTACTAACCATTGCAGCTGTAATACTATTAGTTGATGGAACTGTTGATTGAATAGCTCTACCTAAAAAAATACAGTACATCACATCTGTCGAAGCTGTATTTTCTGATAATGTCAACGCTGTTCCTGTAGCAGTATATGCTTTACCAGATCCTGGGTGTTGACGTACGTTATTTATAAAAAGTGCAATTTCGTTTTCATTACTTACTGCATGATCTAAAGTATACGAAGACGTTGCTGACGTAGAAAAATTCTGCGTAGCAAATGTAACGAAGTTGTCTGTGGGCTGATTCCCGATATAGGCCATCTTACGTTATCTCCATAATGCTCAACGTGCCAGAAAGCTTATCTGCAACCGAACAATCAACTCGAAGTACATCAGTGGTTTGCAAGATAACCTTGCCTCCCGTCAAGACCTCCAAAGAACTACCCGCGGGAATGTTCACGTCCTTTACAAGAAAGGCTGTACCATTAGCTGCGGCGGCTCCAGTATTGACTGTTGTTGCCGTATCACTAACCAGTTCTACTTCTGCTGTAACAGAAGTTGTGTTGATGTTAGTTAAGATTAAACCTATGACTACTGTAGTTGTACTTGATGGGACCGTATACATAGTGTACGGGGTTCCCGCAGAGTTTGGTTCTGCTGCGAAAGTAACTACTCGAAACGTATTTGCCATATTTTATCTCCTTTTTTGTTTTATATATTATCCTAAAGCAATTGCAAGTGCTGTTGGATCGTCTGTACTAAACCCTGCACTACTTAAATATGTTTTAACATCTGACATAGCTACTTGGACCATAGTTCCAGCATCATTTGCTACCAATCTATCAGCATCTACTAAAGTTGTACTTGTTGCAGATGTTCCACCATCTACAATATTAAGTTCTGTTGCTGTTGAATCCACAGCCGCTAATTTTGTTAAATCTGCTTGTACCAATCCAGAAACACCATCAAGCAAATTAAGTTCTGCTGCTGTTGATGTAATTGCTGTTCCATTAATAGCTAGTTTACCTGTTACAACATTAAAAGTAGCGTTGTCTTCAATTCTAGCTACTTCTGTTCCATCTCTTTGTTGAAATATTAAATCTTTAGCATCAACAACTGGTCTAATAATTACATCACTTGATGAGTTAGATATTCTTAAAATTTCTGTGCCACCATCTAAGAAATTAAAATCACCGCCATCTGCATCAAATTTAATATCTCCTGGTGCATCTAAAGTTACATCTGTTGCTCCATTTAATACAAAATCAAGAACAGTTGTGCCACCGTCTTTTAAAGTAATATTAGCACCGTCTGCATCAAGAATAATATCTGTAGTTGCATCAAGTGTAATAGTAGAACCTGAATCTATTTCTGCAATAACTGGTGTTGTTAATGTTTTGTTTGTTAAAGTTTGTGTAGCTGCAATACCTGTAAGTGTATCCGTAGAAGCTGGTAAAGTTAAAGTTACATTACCAGAAAAATCTGAGTGCGCAGGTGCTTGAATTTGTGCATAATGTGCATTAGAAGATTCACAATAAAATCTTACTACAGATTGTGATCCACCATTTTTAAGATCAATAACTCCTGTGTCAATACCAACATTACCATCAATAACAACTTGACCAGATCCTTTTGGAGTTAATTTAAGATCAATATTTGTATCTCCTCCAGTTGCTGATATTTCAGGTGCATTACCTGTTGCAGCATTTGTTACATCAAATTGATTAACTGCTGAACTTGTTGTTTGAAATATAATTTGTTCATTTCCATTTTCATCTGCAATAAAATGTGCATCATCAATTAAAATATTTTGTGAATTGGTGTCTAAATTACCACCTAATTGTGGAGACGTATCTTCTACAATATTACTCATAGTACCAGCCGCTAGTCCTGAAACTAAAGCTGATCTTGTAATTTTTTTAAGTCCACCACCTGAAGTATCAACTGCTAATAAAACATCATCCGCAGCGACCGTAGATATTGCTGATAAATCACCAACAGCTACTGAATTAAAATTTGTACCATCTGCAACTAAGATATTACCAGAAGTATTTGTAGCCATAGTGATATCATCACCTGACACTGTAAGATCTCCAGTTACAACTACATTACCACTAAATGTAGCTTTACCAGCATCAGACATGTCAAAAGTTAAAGGAGTAATAGTTGAACCACCGTCATTACCTTTAATTGAAAAATCTGCATCAGAAACTTTAGTCTCTAATATAACATTGCTTGATGAATTATGAATACGAGCCATTTCAGTGCCATCATCTTCATAGATAATACCACTACCTGCAGTGCCAGCATCAAGTGTAATACCACCAGCAGATTCTAAATTAATAGAATCAACTGCTGTACCATCTGATACAATATCTAAATCACCATCTGCATTAGATCCTATCGTTAAACCTGAATCTCTAAATTGAATTACGTTAGCACCATTTAAAAGCACACCAGTATCAGCAACGTGAGTTAGTGTTACATCTTGATCTGCGCCAAGATTTATAACTGCTGCATCTGCTAAAAATAAATCTGAAAATTCTAATGATGAAGTTCCTAAAGCTGCACCATCTGATGCATCTGGTACAAAAGCTGTTGTTGCTGTAATTGTTGTACCTTGAACTGTGCTAGAAGCTACAATTGTTGTAGCAGTTAATGCTTGTGCAGCAATTGTACTGCCCGATTGCGCTGTAAAAGTATTTGCTGTAAATTGAAAATCATCTGCTCCAGCAATTTTAATATCTATCTGGTCATCTGTATCTGCTGTAATAGTTGTGTCACCATCAGCGTCTAAAACTAATTCTCTACCTTCAATATCAAGTGATCCACCAAATCCTGCATCAACAAGATTTGTTCCATCTGAATAAACTAATCTTGTAGTTTTTTCTGATACACCAAAAGTAATACCTGTTCCTGATGCTGTTTTAAATTGTACAGTGTAAGCACCTGATGTGCCATTAGTTACAATATAAACTTTTTCAATTGAATCTGGTACAGTTACAATAGAATTTCCTGTTATTGTACCTGTTAATTTAATAACAGCATGTCTTGCAACTGATGTTGATTCTGTTGCATCTCCATCTGTAATACTTAATGCTGTTGTGCCACCACTAGTTACTGCTTGTTCTACATAACCAGCAATTGCTTTTTCTACTATTTGTAAATTGGTATTAGTTTTTGTTCCCCATGTACCGGCATTTTCGCCGGTTGCCATCAACTCTATACCAAGATCTGAAAATGATGAAGCCATAATTTAATCCTTAAGGTGCAGGTGATCTGACTGGTATTCTGACTGTACCATCTGTATAGTCATCTCTTCGTCTTCTACCTATTTGTTCTCCTCCAAATTTTTGTATTTCTTGTTGATATTTTTGTTCATATAGTTGTAACATATCTGCAGGTCCTTTTAAAAAACCATACGTTTCTGCTAAGCAACAATATAGCAGACCATTTGGAAAATTCATACTAATATAATTAGTGTCATCATTTTCCAATAAAGCTGGTATTGCATTGTAATGAATTTTGTAAGCAAATGTGCTACCTGGTGTTGGTGATACAATTATAGATCCAGAGTTTGATGAACTCTCTCCAGTTGCTCCTGTATCTAGCATAGCGTAGTATTTTGGTGTACCAGTGGATGTAGTTGCTGAAATATATTCTTCTAAAAATGTTAAATCTCTTTTTTCTAAATATGTATTAGCACCAGTATAAGTAGATCCAGTTGCAGTATAAACTTGCACTGCTCTAACAAACACAGCTCCTGCTGGGACAGTTACAGTGCCTGTTCCAGATGTAAAATTACCTGTAGATGTTTTTCTATCTGCATCAATAGGCACATCTCTAAAAATTCTATATTGTGCATTTAATATTATATTTTCTAATACACTATCTGATAATACAGTAGAGCTAACTTCAGTATAACTTCTTATTTGTGTTTTTAATCCTGATGCACTTAATCCTGCCATATTATGCTTTCAATGTTGCTGGACCAGCCGAACAACTATTGCCTCCTCCTGATATACCACCACTTGTAGCAGTGTTTGTGTCCACAGTAAAGTGATAGAAATTTTCTGTGTTTGCTACATTTCCGCTAGAATCTCTTTTACCAACTGTTATCGAGTAACCAGCAGCTTTTGCTATATTAGATCCTGTAATTCCATCAAAACTATTTGGATTTTGAAATGCATCTGGATCTGATGTTGTGTAAATAGGTCCTCTAAATCTAACCGTATCTCCTGTTGATCTTCCATGTCCTTTTTCTGATACATTTATTATACCTGAACTTGCAGATATAGTTTCAAAAGGATTAGGTATTAAAGTTATTAAAACATCTGTTTCTGTTCTTGCAGGTCTTACATCTTTTAAACCTTGAGCATCGCCAGATCTACCTTCTAATTCTAATTGAGGATGTTTTGCTTCGTATTCTGATTTGTGAACAAAGTGACCATTCCATTCTTTAACCATTTCTCTATATGGAAATTCCATTCCTGATCTATCTGAAATTGCTTTTGCGTATTTTCCTTTTGCGAATGCCATTATGTTCCTGGGTAATAAGTTTTAGGGGTTATGTAAGTGCTAGATGAAGAACCATCTTCAGATAATGCTCTTTGTAATTCATCTTCATAATATAATTTTAATTGTTGAGATGCTTGCGGATTAAATTTTTGAGATAAATAAAAAGCTAACCCTGAAACCATGCAAGGTACAAATCTGTAGGGTACATCTGTTGCATCAGTATAAGTTGAATCTGCATCTTGTATTCTTTTTACAAAAAAGATATGCATATCTTTTGATGCTGCTGTTGAATCAGGTGTCGGGTATACAGTG
>VTLG01016963.1_pt1 | contig 14205 bp, 22 predicted proteins | sample 4694571 | NCBI WGS metagenome assembly VTLG01 (sample SAMN12604809, study PRJNA352737) | marine metagenome | biome: ENVO:00000447; feature: ENVO:00000209|ENVO:00000569|ENVO:01000036; material: ENVO:00002151; isolation source: viral sequences binned using virsorter ...
TCAAGAGATTTCATTTTATCATTTTTAGTTAAGGCTTTCAAAATCTTTGTTCCACTTGAAATCCTTTTTTTTGCTTTTTTCATTATTACTCCTTGTTATTATTATTAATATAATTCTGTAAAATATAAAGTCCTGAAATATAACTCATTAAATATAATTGCAAATATAAAGTCAAAGCCAAAATTATAATGTGGCTTATAATATAATTGTTTATGTAAATATAATTTTTCATAGCATAAAAAAACCTACTCAAAATTTAATTCGAGTAGGTTTTTATTTATTCCTTATTTTATTTTATTGAAAATTTTTATAATTATTGTTAATGCTAAATCAATAACAATAACTAAACCAACTAAAAAACAGAAAGTGAAAAATAATAAACTTATAAAATTAATAGTCATTTTTTATGCTCCTAAATTATTTATATTATAATTCACTAAATTTAATTTGTAGGTTAAAATTTTATTTATTTTTTTAGGTATTGCAAAACCTTCATTAATTGCATCTTGTAATTTTGCTTTACTACCTTTGAATTTTAATCCTACAATTACATTTTCTCCATCATTTTCTATAGTTCGTAAATCTGTTAAATCTCCATTAACAACCTTACGATTTAAAAATGTCTTTGGTAACTCTTCAAAAACTATTGCAATATTTTGATTATTATTTAATGCAGTTTGTAAATGATTTAAATTCCCCCAAAAAGAATATGTAATTTCATAATTCTTTGGGACTCTTCTGTTTGGGATTTTGCTATAGTCATAAAAAGTAATACTTGGAAATAATTCAAAAATATTTAAACCTTCAATTTTATATAATTCCCATCTAATATCTGAATATGTGTTTAATCTGAATGTAGGTATATTCCCATTTTTTACACTTTCATTAATAGCCATTGATATTTCAACTACTAATGCATCCAGAAAATTATCAGTATCTAATTTAAAAGCAAGAGTCTTTTTAATTCGTGCCTCCATTACTGAACTAAATATCTGAGCATTATTATTGTAAGCAACACAACAACTAGAACAATCTGAAAGATTTTTATTTTGATCCTTTGAGGGGCTATTAAATTTTTTAGCCATTGGGCAAACATTAAAACCACTAATATCTGAATGTGCTAAACTTAAACTCCAAGTATCAACACCAATCTTTTTATTTTTAATTAGTTTATAATTCGTATTAGGTTTTGAAAGTAATTTATATTTACTCATTTTTTTATTCCTTATTTTATTTATTGTGATAGGTGGGTATTAAATCAACTAATTGATTTTTTAATTCGTATCTATTATTTACAATTAAATTATTAATTGTTTTAATTACTAATTGATTGAAGTCAGTTTTATATTGAAATGTAATATTATATTGATTTAACTCAACTTCTTTAATTTTAATAATTTTTATATTCATTTTTTTATTCCTTATTTACTTGACTTTGTCATTAAAACTTAGTTAAATTCATAACTCCTAGAATTTACAAAATAATAAGCATTAAAACTACATATATATTTACAACCAAAGTAAAGTTAATCTTCCAGGATTTTTATCATATCAAATTAATTATATCAAATCAATTGTAAAATTATTGTAATTATCAGAGGATGTTTAACTCTTATATTCTATGTGATGTTTTATATTGTTTGCATCTAGTCGGTTTTTATTTACTATATCTGCAAGTAATCTTATAAAAAAATTTTAAAAGCATGTAAGGGTACAACTTTTGATCCAGGGGAAGGGTTACCATTCCTCATAAATCCTATATCATAAGTTTTAAAAAAAATCCACGATAAGTTTGAATAATAGTTTAAGATTTATTAACTTATGGTATGAACCAGTTGGCAGAATTAAAGAAAAAACCCTCCAAAATAGTGGCTATCGACTACTGTGCCTATACAAATCTCACAAATAAAGAAATCGCAATTAAGATAGGTGTTTCAGAGTCTTGTATTATTAAGTGGAAACAAGATCCTAACTTTATAGATGCAGTATATGATAAGTATATGTTAAAGTTTGGTATGGAGATACCTAATATCTTAGATGCTATAGTTCGTGAGGCTGTTAGTGGCAATATGGTTGCTGCTCGTTTAGCCTTAGAGCATAGTGGAAAATTAATCAAGAACATAAATATAACAATTGACTCTCCTTTTGAGAAGTTTCTAAAGGCTGTGCCTGATGCAGAGGTTGTTGAGGGTAAGGAAAATGCTATAGATGTTGGCAGTTTTGATCATCTTCCAGAAAGAAAGGTTGAAAACCAGGCTAAAAGGACTAGGAAAGAAACTATTGCTACTAAAGAAGCTATTAAAAAAGCTGAGAGGAATGTAAAACAAAAGGTTTGGTATCAATGGAGGAAGAGAGCCGAGAAGGTTGGTGTAGAACCTCTTATAAATAGAAGACCAACACCAGCACAGAGAAAAGATTGGGAAGAAAAGATTACAGAGGCTGAGAAATTAGCTGATACCCATTAAACCTATTTCATTCCTTCCAAGTTCATCACATATATCCTCATAAACATCAGCAGGTATCATAATTGGGTCTTTTTCTTCTTTAAAATCTTCACATTCAAAATATTCATTATATTTATCTATTAAATTCTTTAATCGTAAGTACAATCTAATCATTTCATTATATTCTTTATTAGACATTACTTTTTTAAACCTTTTATAAGGTTATCGTAGAATTTCTTTTCTGTTTTTTCACCTATGCCAACTTCTATGAAAGCCCTAACTGGTTGTACATTTCTAGTAATAGTGATAGGCTCTCCTTCTATATCTGTAGTATTTGTGTCTTCTCCCTTATGGTGAAGCCAACCATAGTCTTCCATATATAAACCTTTTTTATCACCTTTTATACTCTTATAAAGTTTTTCTGTGTATTTTAATGGGGTTGTGTCTATTTGTGCTCCAACTCTCTCATTACGAACATATAAACCAGCTCTCCTTTTTGCTATAGTAGATTCTTCTAAGGGTTTGTAGAAACTACCTCCAAAATCAGTTTGATTATCTATATTGCTCTTTGATATAATAGCACTATCTTTCCCTATGTCTTCAAAAATATTATCTATAATCTTAGGCAATTTTTTTGCAAGTTTAGCAAAACTGAAGTTTGATGTTACTTTAACTTTCCACATATTCTTCTACTTCTTCTACTTCTCCTACTTCTTCACTCTCCATAGCCTCTAAATGTGGATCTTCCATTGCTTCTCTGTTTTTATCTACAATCTTCTCAGCTTCCTTGCGAGATAAATCATTATTATACTCCATTAGAAGGTCAACTTCATCAAGCATGTGATGTCTTAGCCTGTGTTCGTCTAATAATATTTGATCTTGAACTGTCTTTGGATATTCAGGCTCTTTAAAATCTAATTTTAACTTATCTGGAAGTTTAATATTATTATAAGCAGCAATTTCTCTTTCTACATAGTATAATTCATGCTCATACATCCTCCAGAGCTCTAAATCGTCCTGATAATCCTCGAATCTCTCCAAGTCTTTGATTTTTAAAGCAATTCCAGAAGGAGTTTCACCTCCATCTTGGGCAAATTGTACATATAAATGGTTATTTTGTGCTACTAAGTCCACCTGGAACTTAATATTCTCTATAACTGATTCAATATTACCTGCTGGGGACACAATTCCAAAGGTTGCACCCTCAGGTAGGTCAATTATTTGGTCAGAACCTGCTCTTTCTATCCTTTTATCAGAATCAACACCTGTCATAAAGGGTTGTCCGAACATTTGAAATCTTAATCCTAATTGCATCTCTGTCATTGCTATATTTACTTGTTCGTTGCAATCTACAATGTCATTTGCACCATCTACAAAAAATTCATCTATTTGCTCTTCTCTGTGGGTGAATATAAAAGGCAGAATACCATACCCATGTTCATATTCTTCTATTATATTGCCATCTTCATCATAATGAGCATAAATTGACTCATCCCAATAAGCCCACTCGCACTTTTCAACATAAGAAACATCATCAGGTTGCATCAATAGAGGGTACATAATAGCTGAAGGAGTAAATGGATCAGATAGGTGAACATTAAAATAATAAACAGGTCTGTAATCAAAATAAGGCATACCATTAAACTCTTTATAGATAACTTGGGTTGCTACTGAACCCATTAAACGAGTCATTCTCTCAACATGCTTCATTCTAGCATCTTTTTTAATTGTAAGTGCATCGTATTGCTTGTTAACATTACGATTAGCACCTACTGTGTAGATTCTGCTCATCTTATTTATAAACCTTCTAGTAAAATTAGCACTATAAGGAGGTATTTCTTGAAAAGCACTAGCAGCAAAATAATTTGTTATATATTGTTTTGTAGCATTGCCCCCATAATAATTAAGCATCCTTCTAACCCAATTTCTTCTTTTTTTCTGATTTAATTGTTTTGTTTCTGCTACTGATTGTTTGATTATATCTTCTACTGTCATATTTATCATCTTGTCCTCACTTTAAATTCTCTTTGTTTAATTGGAAATCTATTTATAAAAAAATATCGTACCATATCACATCCATGATCGTGATAGCCATCTTTTAAGGGTTCAGGTTTTAATTCTGCTCCTTCTTTTGGTTCAGGATAACGATAGTTTTCTAAATCCATCATTATACCTGTACATTTCTTATTTACATGAAAATGTCTTTCGCTTTGAGCATTTTCTATAAAACTTCTAACATGGGATATGCCTGAAGCTATACTTTTTGATGTTTTATCTCTTTTTGTATTAACTGTTATTCCTTTTCTTCTAAAAATTTCTATATCACCAAGCCCTGATTGTCCTTGAGCTTGCATACCAGCAGGGTCACCAAAATATTTAATGACATTATAGGGTTTTGCCTTAATATTTAAGGCTAACTCATCTGTCTTAACATTTTTCTTGTGTATTATTTCATCTATCATATTTATATGCCAAATACCACCTACTCTATGGATTTGAAACCAACCAACAGCAGGCATCCTATAGCCAAAATCAATAGAACAAAAAGTAGGAAAGTTTGGATTATAAGGATATTCTCCTACATCTAAATCTCTTTCAAATGGATATACTCTCCCTGCAAAAGAAGTAAATCTAGCACCATATTCCTGCTCATATACTTCTTTAGACATATTTCTTTTCCTTTCAATAAGAAAAGAATCCTTAACTCCATCAGGGAAGGCAAAGTGATTGTCCCAAGAGGGTGCTTGATGAGATTCCCATAAATCATCATCTTTACCGAGGAGATATAAATCGTAGATCCAATTAAACCCCTCTGGGGTTGTGATAAATATAGCCTTCCCTTTCCTATCTGATAGAGTTGGGGATAAATACATATCCCAAATTTTTCTTTTGACCTTAGCAGCCTCATCTATTATAAGTAAATCTAATCCTTCACCAACTAATGAATCAGGATTGTCGGCTGATTTGGCTTCAACTACTGTGTTCCATTTGAATCTTATATATCTTTCTTTTTCAGAAGCTCTATCTATATCATTTGGATGTCCGATAACCATCTTCTTCCAAATTTCACGAAACATTAGATCTGCCTTGTCGTAAGATAAGCCAACCAGCCATATCCTTTTATCAGGTTGGGAAGCATAAAATGTTGCTTCCATGGCAGATGCAGTAGTCTTGCCAAATCTTCTTCCACATACCATTACAAAAAATCTTGCTGTTCCCTTGGTAGGAAAATGCAGTTTGCTTTGACCATAATGGGGATTATATTCCATGAAGTCAAACCATTTTTGTTTATATTCTTTTATCGAATCTTTCAAAAATTTGCATAATTTCTAAACTTAATTTAAGTTATCTATTAGTATTTTGCAAAAAAAGGCAAGATTCAAAGACTTTTAATATAAAAAAGGGGGCAGTATGTCCGAAGAACAAACACAAGCAGCAACAGAAACAGTTAGTGAAAGTCCTGCTACAGAAACTACTCAAGATAGCTCTAATGAGCAATATATTGCTGAAAGCAAAAAGTATAGAAAAAGAGCTCAGGATGCTGAAACTCGTTTAGCAAAATTTGAAAAAAAACTCGCTAAAGCAGAGGAAGATAAACTTAAAGAAAAAGAAGATTTTAAAGCCTTATATGAACAGGTATCTTCTAAGGTCGAAGGTTTAACTGCTAATGCTGATAAGTGGGGAAAGTATGAGGAAGCTAAAAGAACATCTCTATTAGAGAACCATCCTGAAGATGAAAGAGAAAACTTATCTAAATTAGATCTGGAAACTCTTGAATATGTGACAAGTAAAATTAACAATGTCAAAGCAAATGCCCCTGAAGTTGTAGGTAATTCAAGAGGTGTTAAAGAAGTGCCTACTGATTGGACTAAAATGAGTTCTGATGAACTTAGAAATAATTGGTCTGATATTGTAGCAAATGCTAGGGCAAAAACAAAAACCAACTAAAGGTCGTAAGACAGTTGAGGCTTGGTTCAAAATAGAGGTTTAAAATGATTCAAAGAATATATACCGAAGTCGTTTGGCAATGGGATGAATCCCTAGGTCAAATGGTTGAAGTTTCAAATCAATCTGAAGATTATTCAGGTGAAATGGCATTATGTGGAGCAGGTGATTTACTAGATACAACTTCACTTGCAGGGTTTATACCTGATTTGTGGTCTGATGCAATCTATAGTTTCTTTCTACAAACAAATAAACTTAGAAACTCTGTTAGTGATTATAGTGCTTTAGTTAAGAATAAGGGTGATTCTATAAATATCCCTGCAATCTTAATGCAAACAGCACAAGATAAAGGTGCATCAAGTGAAGTAACTTGGGATACTAATAAAGGTTCTACTCCACAAGCTCACGATGTTACAGCAGTAAATCTTCCAATAACATCTCACATATATCAAGCTGAGATATTTGAGGATATAGCAACAATTCAAGCTCAATACGAGTTAATAAGCAAATATGCAAAAATGTTTGGTGAGTCTTTAGCTAGAAAAGTTGAAACAGACTTATGGGCAGAACTTGATGGCTTTCAAACAACTGTAACATTAGCTGCTGATGATACTATGGCGACTGCCGATTTGGAAGGTGTTTTAGCAAATCTGTATGAATTAGATATTGACCCAAACAGATGTTCAATGGCTGTTAATCATCTATTACTTGCAGATATATTAAATCCAACAGCAGGAATGGGTTCATATTTTGTAAGACAAGATGCTATCCCTTCAAACACAAATGCAGCTGCTGGTAGTCATGTTACTACTGGTGCTGTAGGCTTAATATATGGTATGAATGTGTTTTTCTCACAAGCTATATCTACTGGTGGGACAAACAGAAGTGGTGCTGTATATGTACCAGAAGCATGTGCTTTTGCAGCTTCTCAAGATGTAAGGTTACAATCACAATATGATGTTGATTTTCTTGGTACTAAAGTGATTGCTGACATGATATATGGAGTCAAACTACTAGATAGTGCAACAAACAAAATGGGACTTAATTTTGTTAATGCTTCATAATCAGTAAGCTGTTAATCTTAAAGGGGGCTTAATTGCCCCCTTTATTTAAAAGGAGAATTTATGATATATTTAAAAAACATTGGTGGGAATATAGCCACACTAAGAGATAGTGAAACAAAAGAGGCTAAAAATTTAATCGAATCAGGATTATGGGTTAGAGTGAATGGTAGAAAAGATTATACTGAGTATGTAGTTAAAAAAACTAAGGCGAAGAAAAAGAATAAGGAGAAAAAATAATGGGCTTTCATGTAGATAGAAAAGTTATCATAGAAGTAACACCTACATTAAGAACAGATGAATATGCACAAAATGACTGTTTGTTTAATAAAGTTGAAATACCAAAGGCTGTGCTTGAAAATCGTGGTTGCTCTAAGTTGTTGAATATAACAGTAGCATCAGATAAAGCTGCTTGGAAAGAAATTGATGTAGTTATATTTGAAAACAATCAATCATTAGAAGCAGCAGGTGATGCTCTTGCAGTTTCAGCAGCTGATGGTAAGGCTGCAAAGATGTGTGGTTGGATAAATCTTCCAGCAGCAGGTAATCTTGATTTAGGTAATTTTACATTTTCTAATGCAGTACCAGCAGTAGGTGAGCCACAATTACCATTTTTAATACAGGCAGCAGCAGGTTCAACTTCTTGTTATTTTATAGCTATATTAAGAGGTACAGCAGAAACTTTTGGTGCTGATGATTTAACATTTAGGTTTCACCTAGAATATTAATATGGCACTAGATCCAAGTATAAATAGAGTAACAGGTCAAAGACGAGTCATAAGGAAAAAAGGCGATCTAAATGGATGTGGAAAAGGTGATTGGGCTAGAATAGATTTACAAGATGAAGAATATAAAAAAAATTATGAGAGAATTTTTGGCAAAAAGAATATGTTAATTAAAAACAAAATGATAGCTGATGAGTTTACTGAAAAGCATTAAATACCACGAAGGTTTCAGATCTACTGTTTACCAATGTACAGAAGGTTATGATACAATTGGATATGGCTTTGCTATAAAAGATTTAGTTTTAGATGAAGATATTGCAGAACTTATTTTGCTTAGGAAATTAGAAAAACTACAACATAGAATAGCATCTGTTTTTGGTTGGTGGTATAATAGCCCTAAGACAGTTAAAAATGTTGTCACTAATATGTGCTATCAACTTGGTATATCAGGATTCTCCAAGTTTAAGAAAACAATATACTTAATAGAAACAGAACAATACGAAGAAGCCTCTATAGAGATGCTTGATTCCCTATGGCATAGACAAACTCCAGACAGAGCAAAAGAGTTGAGTGAAGCACTAAGATCTGTAGCCTCCAATTAGGAAAATTCACTTTCTTATACTAAATTAATATCAAAAATACAAGGAAAATTTATGCCTTTAAAGGATCAAGGGGTAATTAAGCGAGCAATCGTAACTCCTGATAAACATTTTCCACTCCATGATGTAAAATCTATAAATGTATTATGTAAGGCAATTGAAATAGTTAAACCTGACATATATATAGATTTAGGAGATGTTGGTGAATGGGAAGCATTCTCACATTGGAAATGGAAAAGAAAAAAGAAACCTCCTTTAGAATATTTACTCCCTGATTTAGAAACAGATGTTTCAGATGTTAATAAAGGGATGGATCAGATTGATGAGGCTCTGGATAAGGCTAATTGTAAAGATAAGTATATAACTGAAGGCAACCATGATAATTGGCTTAATATGTTTGTTGAAAGTTATCCTTATGTAGGTAAGTTTGTATTTAAAAATGCAGTTAAGTTAAAAGAAAGAGGATATACTTATTATCCTTTTGGTATGCATCTTAAAATTGGGAAATTATATTTTTATCATGGACATCAATATGGTGGGCAATATCATGCTGCTAACCATTTAAGAAAGTTAGGATGTAATGTAATGTATGGACATTGGCATGATTTACAGCAACATTCTGCAACACACATGGATGGTGCTAAGTCAGCTTGGAGTATTGGATGTTTGAAAGATATATCGAGAGATAAAAATGAATGGCTTGCAAACAGAAGAATAAACTGGAGTCATGCATTTGCAATAGTAGATTTTTTTACAGGTGGTTTATTTACTGTCCATGTTATACAGATTATAAAAGGTAAAACAAGTTTATGGGGAGAATTAATTGAAGGATGAAAATAGGTGATTTATTATTATCTAAAGGATATATAAATAAAAAACAGCTACAAGCTGCACTTAGAAAACAATCTGAATATGCAATTAATTATGATAAGACAGTTCCATTAGGTAAGGTTTTAATTGAACTTGAAAGTGTAACAATAGATGAGGTTACAGAGGCTTTAAACGAACAAATTAAATATCCTGAAGTAAAAGAGGAGAAAGTAGTTATGCCAACAGAGATAGGTGAAGGGAGTAAGTTTACTTTTGATTTAAAATTTATTGCAACTATAGGAGTAGTGATAGTATCTGCCTGTGGTTTATATTTTAGCATTACAGGTCAAGTAGAAGATAATGCAAAAGAAATAGATAATATTAAATCTATGGGAGATTTAAAGATCATATCATATAAGTTAGATGAATATGATGAAACATTTAAAGATTTAAAAGATTTAAACAGAACATTAAGTCCATTAGCATCAGACTTAACTATAATTAAAGAAGAATTAGAAAAATTAAAGAATAAGAAAATAGATATGCCTGAAATTGACTTATCAGGTATAGACGATTGTAAGAATAAATTAGATGCACTATCTTTTAAGATAAGTGCTTTTGAAGAAAGATTAGTAAAGGTGGAGAAGAAATCAGGAGGTAGATTTTAATGCCTTATAAGAAAACAAAGGGAGGCAAATATAAAAGTCCTTCAGGAAAAAAATTAAGTAAAAAGCAAGTAAGGGCTTATTATGCTTCTAAAAAAAGGAGAAAAAGGTAATGCCTTATGGAAGAATTATATGTTATTTGGTTGCGATTAGCAATCTTATTTTTTGTGGGTTTTTTGATTACTCGACTTTTTATGGCTCTGCTACAATGGGTACACCCTATATAAATGGCAATGTCAATACAGATGACGATTATAAATATACACTAGGTTTAAGGAAGATAGCACTATTTGGCTATCAATCAAGAAAAAGGTTTTACAAAGGATCTGAGCAACAATTATCAGACAAAGCTATAATTGGTGCTGTAAATGGATGGGAATACCTATTCTCTGTTAGTTCTGTTAGGAATCAAGGACATGAGTTTGTTGATTCTGAAGTTTGGCTAAAATGGTCAAACGATTGGTTTGTAACTAAGACAAGATATATTAACAAAGAAAGTAGAGATTTGGAGGTATTTGATTATGATGCAAGGTTTAGACTTAACTTTAATAGAGTTGATTTTAGTGTTGGTGCTGCTGTTAGAGGTCATCCAATTTATGGACACCCTGCCATAGAAGATTATAATGACCCTTGGTGGGAGCTCGCTTATGTATATGGATATACAGATTATTTAGTTCCTTTACATGATTTAAATGATAATGAAGAGATTGACAATTATTATATATGGATTGAAACAGACCCTGATACTGAAGATGGTTATTGGGAGATGTATTATGAGGAAGCTGATTATTATTGGGAAGATGCTGACTCCAATGCAGTTGCACATTCTGATTCAGAGTTTTTACAATATCATTATCCAATTGTTGTAGAACAATATAATGAAGATAATAAAACAAAGGATTGGCAAGCAGAAGCAAGTGTTGTTATAGGCATAGATTTGTTATTAGGTAATGAGAAATTTTATTCACACACATGGGTCAATCTCTTTCCTTACTCTGTAGGCTTGACAGACAAGGCATACAATGGAGATGAAATGCAATATGACATTGGTGTTGTGTTAGGCACTAATCTAAGTGAGCATATTGGGGTATTTATTGAGGGTAGCAAGTCCAATTTCTATAACAGAAAAGAGTATGATTTAAGTACAGGAGTTAATTGGAGGTTCTAGTAGTTTGCAGGAATATACAGCATTTTGGTTGGGATTTTGGTTTGTCTTTTTAGGAGGACTGTTAATAATGTATTTTAGAGGTTATATAGGAGAATAATGTTACAAGGATTAATAATTAAAAAAGTTATGGATGTTGTTTTAAAGAAGATTATGGAAAAGCATAATCTTAACAAACTTCAAAAATATGTTGAGGAAGATAATGAACTTGACAAACAAATGAAAGTTGTTCAAAAGAAGATCAATAAGTATGCAAGGGTATTGGAAGATGTTGAAAAAGATGTTGCAAAGTTAAGGACAGATTCACATCCTCCAGTATTTATGAAGAACGATTATAAAGATATTTTAAAACGATTAAAAAAATTAGAAAAAAAGGAGAAATAAATGTTTTCATTTTTAACAAGTAATTGGGAATGGTGCTTATTAGCACTTTATGTATTAGAAAAAGCAATCAAACTTTCACCATCTAAAAAAGATGATCTAGTTTGGGATATGGTATTAAAACCAATAGTGGAGAAGATTAAAGGTAGATAATGGCAAGATTAAATTCTAAAAGACCTCTCAAGGCTTATGAGCTAAAGAAGAAGAATCCTGTGTCTTTAGGTGATGATTCTAATTTAGATAATGATTATAAGCCTTTAAAGATAAATGGAGAGGCAACTCAATTAGAATTTAAGAAAGATGGTATTAACATTGCAGGTGATTTTACACTAAACAATGATTCAATGGCACATTCTAATAGTGTCAAGGAGCTTGATGCTGAAGGCACTATAAGATATTTATATCCCTCATTATGGATATATAATACTGATGGGAGTTCATCAGGAGAGTTTTTACAAGGAAGATACAATGTAGCAAATAATATTTCTATGAGAATGACATCTGCTGGTGATTTTACAATGGTAACAAATTCAGGAGCATCATCAGGAGATATTAATATAGATGCACATGGAGATATTACATTAGATGCTTTTGGGACAGATGGAGTAGGTGTAGTTAATTTTAGTTACTCAGGTGCAGTAGGAGGATGGATTGAAGCAGGTTCTTTATATCTTAAGGAACAGGCTGATGCATCAGGAGATACAGCTGCCTATGGACAACTTTGGATACATGATGATGACCCTTGTACTTTGTATTTTACAAATGATGATGGTGATGATATAGCATTAACAAGTGGGACAACAGTAGCTAAGGCAGGTACAGTTACATCAGTTGGAACTACAGGAACAGTAAATGGAGTAACATTAACAGGTACTGTAACAGCATCAGGTAATCTTACATTAGGTGGTACACTTGCCATTAATAATGGTGATTGGAGTGGTACAGATTTATCTGTTGCAAATGGTGGTACAGGAGCATCTTCATTAACAGATAATAACATACTAACAGGAACAGGAGCAAGTGCTATAACTGCTGAATCTAATCTTACTTTTGATGGAACTGATTTAGCAATAGCAGCAACAGGGAAAATATACCTTGATGGTGGTGGAGATACATACATACACGAAGCAAGTGCTGATTTAGCTGAAATATATGTTGGTGGAGATAAGATGGTTTCACTTACAGAAAATGGTGCAGATGGAAATACTTTTGATTTTGATGGTTGTGCTGCAGGATTTACTTTAGTAACTGAATCACATAGTGATGATTCTATTATAGGTTCAGGTGGAACACACGATACTCATATTGACTTTAGGTTTAGTAATAAAATATATTTGCTTGTTGGTACATCATTAACTAATATGAATTTAATCTTTCCTCCTGTAACAGGTAATTTCTTATTATTATTAAGATATGAAGGTAATTTTGATATTACTAATTGGAAAGTATATGCATCTGACGAAAGTGCTGCATCAGGTTCAGCAGATGTTTTTTGGGCAGGAGGTACTGCTATGGCTACAACTAATGCAGGGAGAGATATAGTTTCATTTTTTTGGGATGCAACAAATGAAATATGTTTTGCAGTAGGCTCAACAGGATTTGCTACTCCATAATGGCAACAATAAATGGTACAACAGGTGATGGTTATGCTCAATCAGAGATTGCATCAAGTTGGGCTAGTGCTAGGAATCATTCAGGGTCAGTAGCTAATAATAGTAATGAAAGAGATGCTTTTGCAATATTATGTTTTATTGAAGAAGGTAAAACAGGCAACAATTTTGGAATAAGAAGGGTTTTTATGTATTTTGATACATCAGGAATATCTGTAGCACCATCAGCAGCAACTTTAAAGGTATATGGACATTCACAAAATTCGGGTGATATAATAGCAGTTAAACACGAAGCAGCAGACCCGATAGTAGCAGCAGGATTTAACGACCTTGCAGGTGCTTCAACTGCTTTAGGCAATAGTGATGGTTCAGGTACAGGAACACTAGCAGGAGTTAGTGGATTTACATATTCAGCAGAAATTGCAACTTGGAGTACAACTGGTTATAATGATATTGCTTTAAATTCAACTGCTTTATCTGATATGGCAAGTTTAGATGATTTTAAAATATGCCTTATGAATTACGATTCTGATTATTTAGATGTAATAGGTGCTGGTGCAAATGGACTGTGGAATGCTGAAGGTATAGGATATAGCAAACAACCATATATAGATTATACAGCAGGAACAGCAGCAGCAGCAGATAATGCAACATTTTTTGGTAGTAATTTTTAAATAAATAAGAGGTGTTATGGACTTTGATAAAGAAATAGAAAAGATGGAAAAACAATTAAAAGCAATTGAAACTGCTTACATTAAATGTATGGGAACTATTGAGTATTTAAAATCTCAAAAGGAAGC
>VTLG01007269.1_pt1 | contig 14203 bp, 19 predicted proteins | sample 4694571 | NCBI WGS metagenome assembly VTLG01 (sample SAMN12604809, study PRJNA352737) | marine metagenome | biome: ENVO:00000447; feature: ENVO:00000209|ENVO:00000569|ENVO:01000036; material: ENVO:00002151; isolation source: viral sequences binned using virsorter ...
TTCTGGCTTCCACGAAGAGAAGGTGGTCGAGGCACAGAAATCACAACATTGCCGGGTGGTTCTAATCTTGGTGAGATTGATGATATTCAATATTTCCAGAAAAAACTTTATCGGTCATTAAATGTTCCTATTTCCAGACTTGAATCAGAATCAAGTTTTAGTCTTGGCAGAAGCACAGACATTACAAGAGATGAACTTAAGTTTACCAAGTTTATTCAGAAGTTGAGAAAGAAGTTTGTTCATCTCTTTACGGACGTTTTGAAAACTCAGTTGTTGTTAAAGGGTGTTATTTCCTTAGAAGACTGGGATATAATGAAAGAACATATTCAATATGATTTTCTCAAAGATGGTCATTTTGCAGAACTGAAAGAAGCAGAGTTGTTGAATGACCGTATTAGCACACTACAAAATATAGAATCATATATTGGAACATTCTTCAGTAAAGAATATGTTTTGAAACATGTGTTGCGTATGAATGATGCAGAGATAGCTGAAATGCGTGACCAAATTGCATCTGAGGCAGAAAAAGATCCAATGGATGGTGGTGTGCCGAATGATGGTGGTGATGGTATCCAAAGATACCCAACAGATCCAGCTGGAATGGCAGTTGATCCAGAAATGGATGCTGGAGATAGAGCGGCACTTGCCTATGGTATGGATCCAAATGCAGACGAAGGAGAGCAACAGTGACGAGTAGAGAATTCGTAGATATGATAGCAAGTGGTAATAATGTGGAAGCAGAGGATGCATTTAAACATGCAATCTCTCATAAAGTGAGTGATGCTCTGGAAGACAGAAGAAGAGAATTGGCTGCATCTTTTGTAAATACCAAGAGTGTGGAAACTGAGGAAGAGTAGTGGCGGAATTTCAGTTAGTAGTTAATGGAATATTAGAGACTTATACTAAATATGAAGACATTCCAGATACTTTCGAAAATGTAATTAAATTTTTACCGGATCTTCCAGAACCAGAAGGTGAGGATGGAAATCATACAGATGAACAACATGCAGAGATGGCAAGATGGAACGGTAGACTACAAGCACTAATGGAAAAAGAACGTGCCCGCAGCAACTAGAATTGGAGATGCAGATGTACCACACTGTTCTGGAATGGTCAGAGCAGAAGGTTCGGCAAATGTATTTGTGAATGATATCAAGTGGAGTTGTCAAGGAGATGTTAATACAGTTCACTTACTACCGGGCGATGAATTTTGTCCATCACATGCAGCACCCATAACAACTGGTTCTACTACTGTATTTGTAAATGGTGATGGTGCTGGTAGAATAGGTGATGCGATAACAAATTGTACTTCTGTTGCTGCTGGAAGTGATAATGTTTTTGCAGGACCGTAAAATGAAACAAAAATTTGAAAACATGTATACATCTGTCGTTGAAAAGGACGAGCATAAAATGTCTAAGGAGTATAAAAGACTTTCTCCAAAGATGAAAGATGCTGTTGATTCTATTTTCAAGGTCATGGATGCTAAACCTTCAGATTTCCTAAATAGCTTTGAAAAAGTAATAAAAGATGCATCAAAAAAATATAAAGTGCCAGAAAAACAAATTATGGCATACTTTGAAAAAGAAATGCTTTCGATTTAAGGAGTTAGAGGATGGCTGTTGCAACTAGAACATTAAAAGATACAGTGGTTAATGCCTCCGGTGCCGGCGGTAAAGTTACCATTTTGGTTAATTGGGATGATGAAGCTTCTTCAAACAATAATATCTTAGATGCTTCTGGTCTTGATGGTCATGCGAATGGTGCAAAATTGGATATCACTCGTATCTGGTGGGCAATCAACTCGGGGCCCACAGATGACGACAAGAACTGGGCGTTCATTGAATTTAAAGGCGCATCATCTGATACTCTCGCAATCAATCTTGCTGGAACTGGACACTATGATGGGACGGCGGGGCCTATTACTAATAACGCAACAAACACAACTGCAACCTCTGGTGACTTGGAGTTGAGTTTGCGTAACTCTTCTGGTTCAATGATTATTGAACTTCGTAAAGACGAGAACTTTACATCATAGGGGATATGAGATGCAAGTTGTAAAATTATTTTCAGAAGCCGTAGAAGAAGTACAGTATATCTGTGAAGAAAAAGAAAGCGGCGATAAGAATTACAAGATTCGTGGTGTCTTCATGCAAGCAGACATCAAAAATAGAAATGGCCGTGTATATCCAATGGAAGTGCTAGAAAAGGAAGTACAGCGGTATAACGAAAAATTCATCGATGAAAATCGAGCGTATGGTGAACTAGGTCATCCTGATGGCCCGACAGTTAACCTTGAACGTGTTTCCCATATGGTTACTTCACTGAAACCAGATGGTAAGAATTTTATTGGTGAGGCAAAGATTTTGAAAACCCCTATGGGAGAAATAGTTAAGAACCTTATGGATGAAGGTGCAAAACTGGGAGTTTCCTCTAGAGGCATGGGAAGTTTAGACCAAAGAAATGGTGCTAACTATGTGAGAGATGATTTCTATTTAGCGACTGCGGCGGATATCGTTGCAGACCCGTCTGCTCCAAACGCTTTCGTAGAAGGTGTTATGGAGGGTAAAGAATGGGTATGGAATCACGGTGCTTTGGTTGAAGCGCATTTAGCTAAATTGAAAAAGGAATTTGATGTCAAAGAACATAAAAGGCAAACGAACAAAGAAGCATTAGAGTTTGCTAAATTCCTCAAAATGTTATAACTTATAAATAATATAAACAAAAAATAAGGAGAAATCCATGTCTGAACTAGATACAACAATTGAGGAGCTTGAAGCTGAAGTTCTAGCGGAACTTGAAGAAGCTGCACATGATGCTCCTATGAAAGGCGCCGCTCCCGCTGAAAAACCTGAGAAGGTTAAGGATGAGGTCAACAAAGAAGAAGATCTTGGTGACGAACCAGAAGATGCGTCGAAAAGTTCCAAAGAAGTTAGTGGAGATGCACAACAAAAGGGTGAAGGTAAACCTGATCCTATGAAGAAAGTCAAAGAAGCTGCTCATGAAGAAGAAGAAGACGAAGAAATGGAAGAAATGAGCAAGAAAGATCTTATGGCTGCCATGCATAAAAAAATGGAAGGTATGCATAAGAAAGATCTTATGGCTGCATACAAAATGAATATGGGTATGCACGAAGAAACAGATGACAACATTGAAGAAAGAATTTCTGATATTAACGTCAAAGAAGATGTTTCTGCTTTGATTTCTGGAGAGGACCTCTCTGAAGAGTTCAAGATTAAGGCTGCTACAATTTTTGAAGCTGCTGTTAAGTCTAAGATTCGTAGTGAAGTTGAACGAATGGAAGAAAGTTATGCCGTTCAACTTGAAGAAGCCACTGAAGTGGTTAAAGAAGAACTGTCGGAAAAAGTCGATGGTTATCTTTCTTACGTTGTTGAAGAGTGGATGAGAGAAAACGAAATTGCTGTTGAGCGTGGCCTCAAGGGCGAAATCGCTGAAGATTTCATTTCCGGTCTGAAACAACTGTTCGAAGATCATTACATTGACGTTCCTGACGAAAAATATGATATTCTTGAAGCTCAGTCTGAAAAGATTTCTGAACTTGAAGAAAAACTCAATAGCTCTATTCAAGAGAATGTTGAGAGAAAGAAAGTTGTTGAGTCTCTGACAAGAGATGCAGTTATGCATGAAATGTCTGAGGAACTTACCGTTACTGAAATGGAAAAATTCAAATCTCTGACTGAAGAGTTGGAATTTGTGAGTGAAGAAAGTTTCCGTCAGAAGCTCGACACACTGAAAGAAGGTTATTTCCCCAAAACTGGTGGAGAAGAAACTTTCGCGATTGTTGATGGAGATAGTGAAGAACCAGCACAGGACATTGATACGACTGATACGATTAAATCGTACTTGTCGGCTATCAGTCGTACCAAATAGTGCATATTTTATAAATTAACTGTAGAAAAATAAAAAGGAGAAACGAAAATGTTTCAAACAGAACATCTACAAGAAAAGTGGCAGCCAGTCCTAGATCATCCTGAACTTCCTAAGATCGATGATAGCTATCGCCGTGCCGTCACAACCGTTATTCTTGAAAACCAAGAAAAAGCGTTGATGGAAGACCGTGCTTTCCTTTCGGAAGCCGCTCCTATCAACTCGACTGGTGGTTCCATTTCTAACTGGGATCCCATTCTCATCTCGCTCGTTCGTCGTGCGATGCCTAACCTGATCGCTTATGATATCTGTGGTGTCCAGCCTATGACTGGTCCGACAGGCCTCATTTTCGCGATGCGTGCTTCGTTCCTGTCTTCGGATGGTGCAGAAGCTCTGGTTGACGAAGCTCTGCCTGGTAAGGCTGGTGCTTCTAACCAAAACGCTGCTGGTACAACTGGTGGTGGTGATGTTGGTGCAACAGAAACTAATCCTGCCGTTCTGAACGACAGTCCTTCTGCTGGTACTTACACTTCTGCTACTGGTATGACGACTGCTCAGGGTGAAGCACTGGGTGATACATCCACAAATGCTTTCGCTGAAATGGCGTTCTCCATCGACAAGTCCACGGTTACCGCCGTGACTCGTGCTCTGAAAGCTGAGTACACGATGGAACTGGCCCAAGACCTGAAAGCGATTCATGGTTTGGACGCTGAAACAGAACTGGCTAACATCCTGAGTTCTGAAATTCTTGCTGAAATCAACCGTGAAGTTGTTCGCCGTGTTTATGTTGCTGCCGTCAAAGGTGCTCAGGTTAACACGACGACTGCCGGTATCTTCGACTTGGATACAGACTCCAATGGTCGTTGGTCGGTTGAGAAGTTCAAAGGTCTGATGTTCGGTATCGAGCGTGATGCAAACGCGATTGGTCAGCAGACTCGTCGTGGTAAAGGTAACATGCTGATGTGTTCTGCTGACGTTGCGTCTGCATTGCAAATGGCTGGTATCCTTGACTACACGCCTGCTCTGAACAATAACCTGAACGTGGATGACACAACTACGACATTTGCTGGTGTCCTGAATGGTCGCTACAAAGTCTATGTTGACCCGTATGCCGCCAACGTTGCTGCTTCGCAGTATTATGTTGTTGGTTACAAGGGTACGTCCCCGTATGACGCTGGTATGTTCTACTGCCCGTATGTTCCGTTGCAAATGGTTCGTGCGGTTGGTGAAAACACCTTCCAGCCGAAGATCGGGTTCAAGACTCGTTACGGTATGGCTGCTAACCCATTCGCTCAGACTGCTGGTGCAGTTGCTGCGGGTGACACGCAGAACACTGATGCCTCGATTGATGATGGCGTCAATGTTTACTACCGTCGCGTTAAGGTTACAAACCTGATGTAAGACCCTTTCCACGACAGAAAAAGTAAAATAGTCGTGGACCTTCAGGGGGCGCAGTTTGCGCCCCCCTTTTTTTGTTACATTTGTGTTACACCTAATAAATATTTTTAGGTAATAATTTTATTACCGATATTTAATTAGGAATCAAATAAATGAAAAAGGCAATCTTCGTTGGACTGTTTTCTTGCAGTCTTTTCTTTCCAAGTGCATTTGCAAGAGATAATATTACCACTGTTGGTTCATCTACAGTATATCCTTTTGCGACTGTGGCATCTGAAAACTTTGGTAGAGCTCATGGTAGTACACCAATTATTGAAAGCACTGGCACAGGTGGTGGTTTCAAACTATTCTGTAAAGGTACTGGAGTAAAAACACCGGATATTTCAAACGCCTCGCGAGCAATTAAGTCAAAAGAAGTTGAAAATTGTAAATCAAATGGTGTAACACCTGTTGAAGTGAAAATTGGTTATGATGGTATTGTTATCGCAAATGATAAAAGCGGTTTTGCGTTTGAACTTACATTGCGTGAACTCTATTTGGCCTTGGCAAAGAAAGTACCTCACGGAAAACAAATGATGGATAATCCATATATGATGTGGTCTGATATTAATCCAAAACTTCCAAACAAAAAAATTGAAGTGCTTGGACCACCGCCAACATCTGGCACTCGTGACGCATTTCTTGAACTTGTGATGGAAAAAGGTGCAAAGACTTTTCCAGAACTCAAGACCCTTCGTAAGAAAGATAAGAAAGCATTTAAAAAATTGACTCATACGATTCGTGAAGACGGTATATACATAGAAGTAGGTGAGAACGATAATCTGATTGTACAGAAACTTCGTGCAAATCCAGATGCGATTGGTATTTTTGGTTATAGTTTTCTAGACCAAAACACAGACACCATAAAGGGTGCAAAGATAGAAGGTGTTGAACCTACTTTTGAAAACATTGCAGGTGGCCAATATAAAGTAAGTCGTCCATTGTTTTTCTATGTTAAGAAAGAACACGTTGGTGTTATTCCTAAACTAAAGGAATATGTCATGTTCTTTGTAAGTGACAGAATGATTGGTGATGAAGGTGCGACTGTTGATAAAGGTTTAATTCCTTTGGATGAAGACGCAAGACAAGTCTTACGCAAAAAAGTAGAGGTAGAACTCGGAGGTAGTTAAGTAACAAGTACCTTACAAGTACCTTACAAGTACCTCACAAAAAAGACTCATCAGAGTCTTTTTTTATCTTATAAATACTAGTATGGCAACAAGTTATGCACTATCAAGGCAACCAGATGTGTTGGATTATGCAAGTCCAACACAGTTTAGTTTTGTAATCAATCAACTACCAAAGGTGCAGTTTTTTACTACAGCTTGTAGTTTGCCAGGTATTACTCTGGGAACAACAACTTTTCCTACCAGATTTACACAAGTTCCAATTCAAGGTGATAATGTAACATTTGAAAGTTTCAATTTATCCTTTATTGTTGATGAACATCTTGAAAACTATCTGTCTCTTCACGATTGGATAACTGGAGCTGGTTTTCCAAAATCCACGGAACAGTTTCAAACCTTCAGAGATGAAACTTCTGAAACTTCAGATGTTGGTTATCAAAAAGCAGGAACAAGAACCAGTATGGTTACAAAGTCAGATAGAAATATGACTTCTGACTCAACACTAACGATATTATCTAACAAAAATAATCCCATTGTTGAAGTTAGATTTCGTGATATGTTCCCCACGTCGTTGAGCGCTTTAAATTATGATCAGAGTGCAACAGATGTTGATTATATGAAAGCAAATGCAACTTTTGAATATCAATTATATGAAATTATAAAACTTTAGGATGATACATGGACAAATTGAGTGAGCTCGCAGCAGAGTCTAAGCGGGATTTAGATATTGATGATACCTTTGAAAATTTACACCAAGAATCATATAAGAACCAAAGAATTCGACCCAAATGGAGTGAGTACAAAGCAAAGTACAAACTTCTAATATTCCAACTGAAAGCTGACCATCGCAGACTATACTTAAACAAGTGGGAATATTACGCGGGCAAAGCTGACCCAAAAACTTATTCCGAAAAACCATTTGATATGAAAGTTCTCAAGACAGATCTTGATATGTATATCAATGCAGATGAAGAAATAATTGAAAGTGAAAAGAAGATTGAATATTACAAAACAATACTGGGTCTTATTGAAGATACACTAAAAAGTATAGAACAAAGAGGTTGGGATATTAAGAACGCCCAACAACAGCAGATACATTTGGCCGGAGGTTTTTGATGAATGATGTTGATGTGAAAGTTGATGAGTACAGTTGTTTCCCCACAATGATTTACAAGTTTGAAGCAGACTTGTCTGATTATTATGATGATATGTTAGAATACATTAAGATACAGCCGATGGAACTGGATGGTATGATTCAGACCAAAGATGATTTATATGCTTTGGAAACATTCGGTCCACTAGTAGAAGTTGTTCGTCATACCATAGGAAACATTCTCAAAAATCTACAATATGATGATTATAAAGAAATTGAAATCACGAGCATGTGGGGTAACCATATGCAAAAGGGTAGAGCACATCCACCACATACACATTCTAATAATGTCATGTCTGGTGTGTATTACATTGAAAGTTCAAAAGATGCAGCTCCCATACAATTCTTTGATCCCAAATCACAAGCAAATGTGTTGAAGCCAAAAGGAGTTGCGACCTGGCAAAATTCTTCTATGTTGCAGTTTAACTCTGATGTTGGAACAGGATTAGTTTTTCCTTCATGGTTACAACATTGGGTTCCTCCTACTTCAGCAGCAAGAACAAGCATCTCTTGGAATTGCATCATTAGAGGTGACTATGGTTCCAGAGAAGAATACCAGTATGCTTATTTCTAAGAAGGATGAAGTACATCTCGTATTATCAGATGTAGAACCATCTATCGCAGCAGAACTAAGCGATTTCTTTACGTTCGAAGTTCCCGGCTTCAAATTTATGCCTGCATATCGTAGTCGTATGTGGGATGGTAAAATTCGTTTATTCAACATACATACAGGAGAAATTTACGTTGGACTTTTACCTTACATAGAAGAGTATCTGCAAAACTCAAATGTAAAGTTTGAACTTGAAAAGGGTGTGGTAAGTAAAAGGCCTATCTCAAGAAAAAATGTTGAGGGTTTTGTAGAATCACTAAAACCTACTCTTGGTGGTAAAAGAATCTCACTAAGAGATTATCAAGTTGATGCGGTTGCACATGCGATTGCATCAAACCGAGCTCTTCTCATTTCACCTACTGCATCTGGTAAGTCACTCATCATATATTCTCTTGTTCGTTACTATCACATCAAGAAACTGAAAACACTTATACTGGTTCCTACTACTTCACTAGTAGAACAAATGTACAAAGACTTTGAGGATTATGGTTGGGATGCAGAAACCTATTGTCAAAAAATTTATCAGGGGCATGACAGAAACATAACCAAGGATGTAGTTATATCAACATGGCAATCATTGCATAGAATGCCACCAAGATACTTCAAACAGTTTGGTTGTGTGATAGGAGATGAAGCTCATTTATTCAAAGCAAAGTCTCTCACTGGTATCATGACTAAACTAAACAAATGCAAATATAGATTTGGTTTAACAGGAACACTGGATGATACTCAAACACATCGTCTTGTTCTAGAGGGATTGTTTGGAAGATCTAAATATGTTATAACAACCAAAGACCTTATTGATAATAAGACCTTGGCCAATTTAGAAATCAATTGTATTGTATTAGAACATTCAACTGAAGACAGTCAAACAGTAAGAGACTATGATTATGCACAAGAACTGGAATTTATCGTCACAAAACCTGAAAGGAATGACTTTCTTGTTAATCTTATGGGGCATTTCAATGGAAATACACTATGCCTTTTTCTATTCGTAGAAAAACATGGAAAAGTTTTGTATGATTTATTATTAGATAAATATAAAGACAGACCAATATTTTTTGTATATGGCGGCGTCAATACAGAGACAAGAGAAGAAATTCGGGAGATAATTGAAAATGAAAAAAATGCAATCATTGTTGCGAGCTATGGCACCTTTAGCACTGGTATCAACATTCGTAATATCCACAACATCGTGTTCTCTTCACCGTCCAAGTCTAAAATCAGAGTCTTGCAGTCAATCGGAAGAGGCCTGCGAAAGACTGACACTAAAAGTACCATTCGATTATACGATATTGCCGACAACCTCCAGGGCACTGATAATAAAATCAATTTTTCATTAAGACATTTTTACGAACGCCTTAAGATATATAAGAACCAACAATTCAACTATAAAGTCAATAAGGTTAAGATATGAAAGAATCAATTACAATTCTAAAATTGACCAATGGTGAAAATATTATTGGAAAGGTAGTAAAATCTGATCAGACTATAGATATATCTTTGCCATTAAAATTTATGCTTATGCCAAAGATGACAGAGACTGGGCCCGCTGAAGCTTTAAGTTTATCACCTTGGATTCATCCACTAACAGATGAAGAATATATAACTATAAACTCTAACCACGTTGTTATGTCAGCATTAGCATCAAGCGCTCTAACAAGTTACTATATTCATTGTGTTGAACAATTTAATATCGCTAAAAAAAACGCATTTCTTTATGAATCTGATTCAGAACTTGAACCAACAAATGAAGAGCTAGAAGAGATTCAAAACGAGGAACTTGAAGAGTTTATAAAGAATATAAAACCAAATAAAACTATTCATTAACCGCCCCACATAGGCTATTATAGGGTTGTAGAAACTGTCTGTCAAGTGTTTTTATAACTATATTGACATATTTGTATCTTTGTGGTATATTATATCATCAAAGGAGATTAAACGTGACTAAGAAAAAAAGTGTTCATTATGTGGACAATAAAAAGTTTCTACAAGCTATGACAGAGTGGAAAGAAAATTGTGCCATGGCAGAAGAGGCAGATGATCCCAAACCACCTCTAACAAATTATATTGGTGAGTGTTTTCTAAAAATTGCAACCCATTTATCCTATCGTCCAAATTTTATTAATTACTCATATCGTGATGAAATGATATCTGATGGCATTCAGAATTGTTTGCAGTATGCACATAATTTTGACCCAGAAAAATCTAAAAACCCATTTGCGTATTTTACACAGATAATTTACTATGCCTTTATCAGGCGTATAGCGGTAGAAAAGAAACAGGTGCATGTTAAAAATATGATGATTGAAAAACAGAGTTATGAATCTTTCGTGACAATGGAAGGTGATGATACTGTGTATAATATTGATCTCCCATATGATGTTTTATTAAATCAGCTGGATCATAATGTGGAAGTACGCGAGACTAAGAAACAAGAAACTAAAAAGAAAGGTTTAGAAATCTTTATGGAGAAAGACGTTTGAAAATAGCATTGGTTACCGATACCCACTTCGGTGCAAGAAATGATAGCCTTGCATTCAATGACTATTTCTTTCAGTTCTACGAACAGATCTTCTTTCCATACCTAAAAGAGAATGATATAACTACTGTTGTTCATCTCGGTGATGTAATGGATCGTCGTAAGTTTGTATCATATAGAATCGCAAAAGATTTTCGTGAGAGGTTTATAGACCAATTTACGGGTATTGATTTTCATATGATTGTAGGCAATCACGATACCTATTACAAAAACACCAACTCAGTTAATTCTCTGCAAGAACTGGTGGACGGTAAGCACAGTAATATCACGGTATATCCAGAAGCCACTGAAGTAGATTTTGACGGATGTAAGGTATTGTTTGTGCCTTGGATTAATAGTGAGAATATGTCCAACACTATGAAGATGTTAAAAACATCCACTGCACAGATCTGTATGGGCCATTTAGAGTTGAATGGTTTTGAAATGCAGAAAGGATTTTTCATGGATCATGGTTGGGACAAAGAAGAGTTTAACAGGTTTGATATGGTTATGAGTGGTCATTATCATCACAAGTCTGATGATGGACATGTATATTATCTTGGCACACCATATGAAATCTATTGGAATGACTGGGGCGACCCAAAAGGATTTCATGTGTTTGACACAGAAACAAGACAACTAGAACGTATCGTAAATCCCTTGACAATATACTCCAAAATATATTATGATGATAGTTTAGAGATGAATCATGACATGACACAATACAAAGATAAGTATGTCAAGTTGATTGTGGTCAACAAGAAAGATCTTTACCAGTTTGATAAGTTTGTTGATAAACTCTTACAGGCTGATTGTCACGAGGTTAAGATTGTAGAAGACTTTTCAGAGTTAGATGCGAACAATGTGTCGGATGATATTGTTGAGAACACTGAGGACACTATGACACTGCTTGAGCGGTATATTGACGAGCTAGATGTAACATTGAGTAAAGATAGGTTGAAGAACACTATGAGGACTCTATACACTGAGGCACAGGACTTAGAGATTTGATAAATTTTAAAAAGGTTCGCTGGAAGAATTTTTTATCAACCGGCAACCAATTTACTGAGATAGAACTAAACAAAGATTCTACCACATTGATTATTGGTGAGAACGGTGCAGGCAAGTCTACTATTCTTGATGCACTTTGTTTTGGTTTGTTCGGTAAACCATTTCGTGGTATCAATAAGCCTCAACTTCTTAACACTGTAAATGCTAGTGCGTGTGTTGTTGAGGTAGAGTTCTCTATCGGACCCAAGAAAATAAAAGTTGTTCGTGGTATTAAACCAGCGGTGTTTGAGATATACGTCAATGGTAAGATGTATAACCAAGATGCAAACTCTCGTGACTATCAAAAGTATCTGGAACAACAAATCCTTAAACTGAACTATCGTAGTTTCACTCAGGTTGTGATTCTGGGTAGTTCTACCTTTGTTCCTTTTATGCAGTTGAAAGCTAGGCATCGTCGTGAAGTAGTAGAAGAGATTCTTGATATTCAGATTTTCTCTTTGATGAATATGCTTCTCAAACAGAAACTAAAAACGATAGATGATGATCTAAAAGATGTTGATTATAAGATTGCTCTATCATCTGAAAAAATCGAACTGAAAGAGAAGTATATTGAGAACATAAAAGAGAACAAGAGAAAGTTACTAACAGAGAAAAAATCTTCTATCACCAAGAACGAGAAAGAGATTGCCAAGAAGTCACAGATTATTGATTCTCTAAAAAAGAAAAATGCGTTGAGTTCGCTTAGTATATCTGACTCAACTAAAATCAAAGCAAAGTTTGATAAGCTGAAAGACATACAATCAACACTGAGAGAGAAATATAGAGCACATTCTAAGTTGGTTACATTCTTTGAGGACAACACTGATTGTCCTACTTGTCAGCAACATATTGATGAAGAGTTCAAGTCTGACATGCTTGATAAAAAGAGAGCAGATGCAGACAAGGTTAGTTCGGGTTTGAATGAGTTGAAAGAAGAGATAGATTCCACTAAAATCAAGATGGATGAAATCAATGTCGTTCTTGATAATATACAGAAAAATTCTGTGGAGATTGCAAAGGAAAATAGTTCAATCACTCAGTTGGAAAAATTCAATAGCACTTTACAGACAGAGATTGAACATTTAGAAACAGGACATATTGAGAAGGCTGATTATAGAGACTTAGAGAAACTGAAAGAAGAGTTGCAAGTCTTTGCAGATAGAAAATCAAAACTAAGAGAAGACAAAACATACGCAGAGGCATCAAAGAATATGCTGCAAGATACTGGTATTAAGACAAAGATTATCAAGCAGTATCTGCCTATTATGAATCGGTTAATCAATACCTACTTGACATCTATGGAGTTCTATGTTAACTTCACGTTGGATGAAAGTTTTGAAGAAACTATCAAGTCAAGATATAGAGATGACTTTTCTTATTCGTCTTTTAGTGAAGGCGAGAAGATGCGTATTGACCTTGCATTGCTTTTTACTTGGAGAGCCGTTGCAAAGATGAAGAACAGCACAAATACAAATCTGTTGATACTGGATGAAATATTTGATAGTTCTTTGGATAATTCTGGCACAGACGAGTTCCTGAAGATTCTAAATACTTTGGGAGATGAGAATGTGTTTGTGATTAGTCATAAGCAAGATGCACTTGCTGACAAGTTTAGAAACACAATCAAATTTGAGAAAGTGAAAAACTTTAGTCATGTTGCAGCCTAACTCAGTGCATTTTTCTTCTGAACGTGATAACTGGGAGACTCCACAAGACTTCTTTGATAAGTTAAACGAAGAGTTTGGATTTACCTTAGATGTTTGTGCAGAAGATGATACTGCAAAGTGTGAAAAATATTATACAAAAAAAGATGATGCATTTACTAAAGAATGGAAAGGTGTTTGTTGGATGAACCCACCATATGGTAGGGGAATAGGAGTTTGGTTAAAGAAGGCATACGAAACATCGCAAAATGAATCGACAGTTGTTTGTTTGATACCTTCAAGGACAGACACTAAATGGTGGCATGATTATGTTATGCAGGCAGCTGAAATTCGTTTTGTAAAAGGAAGACTGAAGTTTGATGGACATAAAAATTCTGCACCATTTCCTAGTGCAGTTGTCGTTTTTAAAATGTTTGGGGAGAAACAAAAATTCAGTAGTATAAAGAGATAAGGAGAGTGATAATGTCACTTCTATATGCGTTGATGATGCAATACCAAGCCGATATTGAGAAAGCAAAGGCAAACATAAAAGTATATCTAGAAAATCCTGCTGGTATTGGAGAACACTCAGACATAGTTTCTGCCGTAGATAGCCAAGTTGAAATTATTGCTCATGCAGAAAATAAAATTATGGTTATTGACAAACATTTTACGGATTCACAATGAATATTTTTACGGAACATCCATATCGCAATGGCGAAACTTATTTTCAACATATGAAAAAGGCTCTTAGTTTTGCAGGAATCTTTTTGTTT
>VTLG01013529.1_pt1 | contig 14201 bp, 21 predicted proteins | sample 4694571 | NCBI WGS metagenome assembly VTLG01 (sample SAMN12604809, study PRJNA352737) | marine metagenome | biome: ENVO:00000447; feature: ENVO:00000209|ENVO:00000569|ENVO:01000036; material: ENVO:00002151; isolation source: viral sequences binned using virsorter ...
CCACCCCCGCCGCTTAATCCTGATAAGTCTACTGTCCAAACACCATTAAAACCATCTGGTGCTAAAGAACCAGTAAGGATATCATTATCTCCTAAAGTTGCTCCAGTTGTATAATGATTAATCCCTGAACCTGAAACTATGTTAACAATTCGAGTAGAACCGTGTGGTAATATTTTTCTTGAAAGTGGCATAAGTATAACTACGTTAAGTTAGTATAAAAAAATTGTGGAGGTTTTTATACAGACCTCCAACTGTTTACCGTGCTCCTAAGAGCCGATTTTATTCTATCTAAGTGTTGATGCAGATTACACCAGATTCAGGTCGGATAATCTTGAGACCGTATCTCATAGACATATATGAACCGACAATTCCGAAACCGGGATTTGCTTCTTCAACAGTTAGTGGGCGTCTTTCCAAGTAGGTCATTGGCTTGACTGACATATCAAATACTCCGAACCTTGAAGAAGGTACGTATGCATTTGTATAGATGTTCAATCCGTACAATGAACCAACAAGCCCGTTTTTGGCTGTGTTTTCTAATGGACCCATTTCACCACCAGAATCACGTGGAGTGCTTGCGACGTATACAGAAGTAAAGTCTGCAATATCCAATAATGATTTGTAGTGTTTTGGTGAAATGACGACTGTGTCTGCGTTGTAACCGTGTTGAGCAATCATTTCAATTGCGTTGGTTAAATCAGACATATTCAACATACCTGCTGATGAAGACGCAGCTGCTACATAGTGACTTCTTTGTAAGTCAGTTGCTGCAGTTAGACCGTAATCGTATAAACGACCAGTTCCGACTGTACCACCGCTTCCGATGAATCCACCGTATATGTTTGCTGCAAAGTCACTTACAGTTCCAGTACCAAATTCTTCTGTGTCTTTAGTAATGGCTGCTGCGCCACCGCTAATTCCAGTTCCGAGTGTAGTATCTGCAAGACCAAATAACGCATACACAACGTGTTTTGTCATATGTCTTTCTACTGCTCTGCGAGCTTCGTTGAGGGCCAATTCAATTTCATTGAACCTTGAATCCTCAATCATCCTGCGGGTTACACCTACTGCAATACCCCATTCCTTAACTGACACTCTCTCGGAGCGTAGTTTAGTGTGTTGGTATGCTGGTGTGCTTCCCTCATCAATCTCTTCCATAGTCATAGATGGAAGGTTGAAGGTTATGTCCACGTTTCCACCAGTGTCGGTTGTCATTTGTTCCGTAAACAAGTTTAGTGCTGGAAGGTCAGTTACTTTATAATCGACCAAAGAATCTTTGTAATCGATAAGTACTCTCTCTCCAGTACCACCTGTTGCGTGATATGAACCTTCATTGTTGGAAGTTAATAATCCAGTTTGTGCTGTTACCATATTTATTCACCTCTTTAAAAGAACAGTACCTTGATAGTACTTGCTCCACTGCCCGCTTCTAGGGCTATAGCGACGGTTTGGTCTCCTGCTGCTCCGGCATCTGCCTTCAGCTTACCTGCTCCATCGCACATCAAATCTCCACCGAGAGCAATAGTCCCAGTGCAGTTAGCTTTCAGTTGTACTCCACGTCCCGTTACAACATTACACAAATTTCCAGAGGTTGCTGCGGTTAAAGCTACTCCTAAAGCAGCTGAGCCGCTGGTTCCGTTAGCGATAACGCCGTATGCTGTCTGTTGAAGACAGTCTCCGGCTGCTACAGTACCACCTGCTGAAAAAGGCATAATACGGGCTGGTGCACCACCATCATTTATAATTATTTCTGTTGCCATATTTAATCACCTATTTTTTTAACCAGTGTATACGACTTTGCCATCTTTCATAGCAAATAGTCTGTTTACCTCTGGTTCGGCCTCTACGGCCTTTTCTTCAGAATCTTTTGCGATTCCCTTACCGAAGGTTTTTTCTGTTTCGGCAGGTTCAGGCATAGATTCTAGTGCTTCAAAGAAACCTGTTAGTTTATTATCTTCCCAACCGAATAGTTCTTCAGTACGGGCATCCTTTGATTCTTCTTCGAGTTTACCGAATAAGACTTCTTTCTTAATGACATTGTTGACCAAAGCTGTTTTTAGCTTTTTAGCCTCTTCTGCCTTTCGAGTCTCTTCTGCGGTCTTAAACTCTTCGATAGAATTCAAAGCATCGTTGTACTTCTGCTCCAATTCGGAGTGGTTAGATGTCAATTCTTCCAGTTGTTTCTTAACTGAAGCAAACTCTCTCTCTGTTATTTTCTCAGATTCTGTTTTTACAACTTCCTCACTCATAGTATCGACCTCTTTGTCTTCACCGTCGTGGGTGCATTGGCATACTTCTTCTTCGTGTCCTCCGCAACCGCAGTCCTCCTTGGTTGCAAATTCCTTTTCAGATGTATGTGTGCCACATTCCGTGTCAATCGTACATTCCCCACAGACGGGCGTTGCTATTTCATTGTCTATAAACGAAACCTCAACGGGTCGGATATTTGTCGCGTACGAATCGCCCATAACATCAACGTCTTTGGAAAACCAATCAACGCTAACGTTAGTAATATCCCCCTCTTCCACTTTCTGTATCACTTCTTTCATTCTCGCTGTAGGCTCAAAAATTTGAGCTAACATTGAGATTGCAATCTTTCCATCTTCCATCTCTTCAATCTCAGGATTGATAGCTTTCCCGAGTAAATCCTCGGGAGTCCTTTGATGAGTGTAATATATTGGTAGTTCATTAAATGATTCTAAGCTTTGCTTTAGTATATTAGGTTCTATAAAGACTGTTTGGTCATCACCGTCAACTTCATAATCGTGACGACCTGAAGTTAAAGCACGGATTGGAAACTCCCACATATCTTCTTTCTCCTTTTTAGATACGGTTATAGCTTCCTTATTGAATTCAAAATTCATAGCAAACTTTCTTTGAATTTCTTCTGCTACAGAATCACTAAATTCTTTTTCCTGACCATTTTCTGATGCCCACATTGAGCACATATTCTGAGCCATAGACTCAGAGTCTTCTACCCCTTTCTTCTTGAGTCGGGGACCTAACTCTAATACACATTTTTCTAAAGCACTCACGCTACTACCTCCACGACCTCTTCTTTGTCGGTGCGTTTACCTTTCTGGTTTTTGGATAGTCTTTGTTCTGTTCTTTGAGACTCTTCCTTTTTATCTTGGTTTTTTCCACCAGAAATGTTTACTTCACCTTCTGTAGGTCGTTGTTCTACAATTCCTTCAGCATCTAAACCTCTCTCAGACCTTACTTCACCGGGTGCCAAGACGCCCTCGGATAGATAAATCATATCTGTTTTTGCCTTTGTGAATGCATCGTCAACATTCATATGACGGAAAACAAATTTGACATCATCGCCATACTGAGGCATTAGCTGGGAATTAATAGCAGATTCAACAGCCCTTTGTAAATATTTAACGTAAGGTTCAAAAATCGGGCGGGCTTGCTCTGGAGCAGTCCACATTGTTCTTGGTACCTTAAGGGCTATGTGTATTTTATCAAGTATATCATCAGTATACTTACCATATTCGAAAGCTCTATCAGAACCTTCTATTTCTTTTATTTGTATATCATTACCGTGAATTATATCTTCACCGGGTTCTAACGCATTAAAAGCATCAACAATTTCATTAATCTTATCAGGACCATAGGGCATATCAGGCAACCCGCAGGAAATGTCGAAACGTGATACCGCATATTTGTTTAAAGCGGCTCCAATATCCCGCTCTGCATAATCCTTTAAGTCTACTAAGTATAAAATAGTATGTATGTCTGAAAGTCCATAAGCATAATCATCAAATGGATTATTTTGTAATTCTATAATTTCATCAGGTTCAAACCTAACGTCTTCTTTATCATCCCCAATACTTTGGTAATAATACATTAATTGTCCGTGTTCGTTTCTTTTAACAAACATATTTTGAGAAGAACGAAGGACTAGGTTGTCTCCAGTCCATTCTAAATATCCTGAACCGAAGATTCGAGCGTTACGTAGCCAACCATATATTGTAGTATCAATATTAATATCTACAAATGTCTTCGTTATTTCATCTCTTAGTTTTTCATCTTCTGTAACAATGTCAAAACCGTCCTTGACTGCGTATAAACAAGGAAGGTCAATTAAAGAACGCACAATGGGGTCTGAAAGATAAACATTCATATAAGTTCTATTATCACCTATATGTTGTTCATAATTCCTATTACCATAATTGTTGGTAAGTTTCAGTCTTCTTATTATACCCGCACCGTAACTACGAGGTTCGTCTTTAGGAGTGTTGATATTCGAACCGGTCGTAGCAAAAACGCGACGTATTCTGTCGGCTAAACCCATTGCTATCATTTTATATATCTATTTGCTGATATAAATAGTTTTGCTTATAAATTACGTATAAACCGTTTATTTACACCTATTCGACGCCTTCCGGTGGTAGTTAAACCCCCTCCGCCATACTTTCCTGAGGTTTGTCTTGTACCCCTTTTTTTAACAGAAACAGTTGATAATGCTGAGCTAGCTGGAAGCATAGAAAGTGTAGCGTGAATTCCTAAAACACTGCTATCACAATAATCATCGTGTTTATTTGATGGAGCAGATATTTTTTCAGTTTTTTGTGTTACATCCATAACATATTCTAAATCAATGTGTTCTCTATACCATTTCCACATTAACTTTTTGGCTACTCCTTCTTGTCTTTCGATATCAGGTACTTTAACAAGACCCTGTTGAACAAAAGATACAAAATCCCTGTAAGCATAAGTTTTACTACCTTTACTGCCTCCAGTAAATACGAAAGGAATGAAGTGCATACTTAATGGAATACACGCCATTCTTATTTCTTGTTCGATAGCACCTCCAATACCAGTAGCATCGATAATAACGCGTGCCGCATTAAAAGCAACAGCGACAGCCATAATACGCTCTCGCTGATAAGGGATGTCGTGTCCGCCTGACTTAGGTCCGATTTCTTCCAGATATAATAATCGTGCAAGATTGTTGTCAGGTCCTTTTTCAGTCCTCCATACACTAATAACAGTGCTATTAACAGATTTCCCAATGTCAACAGCGACAGTATTGTTAGTACCTGTTTCTCCACCTTGCTCAATTGATTCGGGGGTAAGTAGTTCGTAGTCATCAAAACACGCTCGTATATTTTTTGGTACAAATACATTTGATATACTTTCCACAAATTCACATTCGTATTCTGTTTTCCAGTGCAGGGAGTCCTCTCCCCATTCTAACATTTTATTCAACATCTCTTGCTCATCATAAGGTGGGCTATACGCTTCCCCTTTGATTATCGCGTCTCTCCAAGTAAAGTGCAAACGTGTGAATGTGTCTTCATATCCTTCATCATACAGATATCTGTGCATATGGTTCTCTTTACTTTTAGGAGTCCCAAGGTTGACAAAAGGTGCTTTGTTTGCGACTATCGCTGGCTCTACATTGTCGATGAACAACTCATCTGATATTAAAGGTGACTCGTCGACTATTAAAAATGTTGGGTGCTGTCCGCGAATAGATTGACCCTGATTGGAGGGCGCGACAGGCGCCCGACGCAAAATCGTACCGCCATTCATTTTAATGTGGGGTTTATTATGTAATTTATAATTATCTACTAGAGAATCTAAAAATGTATTATCTTTAAAATGACGATATACGTAATTGAAAATTAAGGCAGCTTGGTCTTCTGTAGGTGCTAAAACAAAAACAAGGTCTCTAAATCTTTTAAAGAACATATAAATTACTACAGAAACAGACAAAGCCCAAGATTTACCACTTCCTCTAGGCGCAAGAATAGCAAGTTTACGTTGGCGGTCTGCATTACCTTCTGGATATGTTAAAGAAGTAACAATAATCTTCATTTGTAAAGGTCTTATACGTAAAGGTCTTTGTTTTGCATCTAAAAGGTAGGTTTCACAAAAAGCACGTACAAGTTTTTCCATTTTCTTTTCATCTTTACGCATTTCTTCGAAAAAACGTTCTAGATTTAAAGAATCGAATTTATTCTGACCCATCAGGGCTGCTTTCATTTCCTTCTGGTTTTTCACTTGTGTCATCTTCTAAATCTCCTAAAAAGTTCATAAAGTTTTCTGTTTTTTGTTCTACCAAAGTAGGTATTTCAATATTAAGAGCACGGAACTCAGTGTGAATATCCCTAATAATAGAATTTCTCTGTCGCAATAACTCTGTTCGTAAGTCAACATCCCGAATATGTATAGAAACTTCTTCCCAAAGCACGTCTTCAATTGCGAGATTGCGTGATAGTAAAGTGACAAGTTCTTTATGACGTTCATATTCTCCTTCGCCTACCCGTTCTCTTAAACGAGTCTCATATTCTCTAACCTTATCTTCCATCTAACACTTCACTAAATAATTGTATTATTCTTTTTTACAGTCACATTGGCAAGATAAAAGAGCTTCAACTACTTCGTGTAGTCCTACTACTTGGTCTTTCAATTCTAATAATTCAGTATCATTCATTTTTTAGCCTTCTTTTTTGATGCAGCTTTCTTTTTAGCTGGAGCTTTTTCTTCTTTAGCTGGAGCTTCTTCTTTAGGTTTTTCTTCAACCTTCTTCTCTGCTACTGGAGCAGGTTTTTCTGCCAGTACAGGTTTGTACGAATTAAGTTCTTTACCGCAGCAAGGCCAGTGTCTTGCTCTTGTAAAACTATCTTCAGGGACATCTGCCCCACAACTTGAATATTCACATTTGACCATTTTAGTCACCTACCATAATTACGACATCTTAACATATAAATGTTTCGGTCATTTCTTACTTTGCATCTTATGTTCTTGCTCTTGTGCTTTAGATTCTATTTGCTGAGCTTGTTCTAATACAGAATTGTTATAATCTATAACAGATTGAGCTTTGACTTTATAGAATGCTGTTTTCTCTGCTTGTTCTTGTTTCCAAACATCTAGAGCATCTTTAATAATCAGGAGGGCTGGCCCACCTAATATAGCTATTAAAGTTGTGTATCCTTCTATTTGTTCTAGAACTGCTGCGTCATTAAGTCCGCTGTGTATAACGAACCCTGCGAACCCAACCCAGAGTAGCACTAAAGGTACAGCAATCATAAACATAAATATGTCGTTAAATGTTACTCCTTCGCCTTTCTCTTTACTCATATTTTCAGTCCTCCTTATTTTTTTTATTTTCTTCTCCTTTTTCTGTTCTTTCTTCTTTATTATTGGTTTTGCTAATATTAATGCTTTTCGGGCAAAATTGTAAATTATCGCTAAAGACACTATAATTGCTAAAGATGCCATTACTATTCCCAACATTGTTAGTATATCTATCCATTCAATCATTCCTCCTCACCTTCGTAGTTATTTCTGAATTCATCATTAACCACTTCTTTAATCATTGCTTTTAAATCATCTACTTCAGATAAAATAGTATTAAGCATATCAGTCAATGTAAGCATATCCTTGGCCTTCATTAGACCTCTAACCTCCATCCACTTTCTACATCTTCATAGTAATTTGTTTCAAATCCTATATATTCTCCTTCTTCCCAATAATCACCGTTACCATTAAAGTCAGCATAATAAGAAAGATAAAAGAACCAATATCCATCATATATATCAGTAAATCCATCTTCTAAAGGTTCACCGTAATGTTCTTCATATTCAAACCACAATTCGTCTTCTGTCCAACCTGAAGCATTATAATATATTTCAGTGTATCTGTAATTATCATACTCAACAGTCTTATTACCATTTTCATCCTCAACTACAAATACGTGCATTATGTCCCAATAAAACAACATAGGTAATGGTTCATCTTCGTCATCACAATCAGTATCTACGTCAACATAAAAATCTAAACTATTATTAGAAGGTCTTGAATAATTACCGTGTGATAGTCCTCCCCAAAGATAGGCGTCAGTGTGATTACAATGATTTTCTTCGTGTTCATATTCACAAGAACCATCATCTTCTGTAGCTCTATCATTATAGTTGTTTGCGTCTATATCCATACAACCATATACAGTTTCATTAGTTTGAGTTTCGTTATTTTCCCCTGTACCGTTTTGATTTAATATATTACATCTACCATTGTCGTGTGTCGCTTGAGGGTCATAATTAACCGCCTCGGGGTCCGTACAACCATACACTATCACAATAAAATTACAACTTCCGTCGTCAAAAGTAGCTTGTGGGTTATAATTAGTAGCGTTTTCTTCTAAACAACCCCCGATGGGGCCAACGTCTTCTTCACCATTTAAATATTCGTGAATAATAGACATATTGGCCCCCCCACTCAAAATCGCCAGTAAAACGACGGTTATAATTGTCCCAATTTTTTTACCTACTTGAGTTTCTCCGATTTTATCAGCAGCCTTGCCAATAGTCTCGAAAAGCTTTTCTTCTTCCTCCTCAGGCTTTCTAGGTCCACTAATACCTAAAATCTCACGTTCTTCTTCAGAAATAACGTTAATGGCACCATAATCGTCTTGAGACATAAATTAATGTTGCTCGCGAATATATATAAAATCTTTGTTAATACTATTCTATAGCTCTATTAAGCCTAAATGCTATAAACATATGCTACTGTATTATACTTAGTTACTTTTATATAGCTACTATGTCTTTAAAATTTTATGACAGAAAAAGAAATAACGCCTAATGGCGCAAGTTTCACCGTAACAGTCGGTGACGAATACTCTGAAGTAGAGGTTGATTCGTGGGAACCGAGTGATTTACCACTCTCCCCCTCGAAAATCAACACCTTCCTTCAGTGCCCCCGAAATTTTTACTATCGGTATATCGCAAAACTTCCAGATAAGTTAACGTTACACCTTTTTCGGGGTACCATAGTGCACGATATATTGGAAAGAATTTTCGAGCAAGAATACAAATACCCTAGTAGGTGGCGAAACGGGGAACCTCAAGAATGGGCACTCCTTGAATTTCGCAAACTTTGGGCTGAACGAAAAGAAAAAATGCCTTATCTATTCAAAGACCCGAACATTGACGCAGACGTAATGGAACGGGAAACGATTGATTTACTGGTAAACTTTTGCCATCGGGTTGAAAAGAAATTGCACGAACTGATGGATTGGAAAGTCGCTAGGTCAAAGGATATGGCGTTAAAACAACTGAAACCACATTTTGCGGAACTTAGACTCCATAATAAGGAATTGTCAATACGCGGTATTGTAGATGTCGTAGTAAAAGACTTTGAAGATAATATTTCCATTGTTGACTATAAGACTAGTAAACGATACGGTAGTTGGCTGCCCGAAGAATACTACAGACAGTTGATAATATACGCTTTGATGTATAAAGAACATACTGGAGTAACCCCGAAATTCGCGGGTATTGATTGGTTGCGGTATGACGATTGTTATTTTGTCGCAATTAACGACGGTACCCTAGAAGAAGCGCGGGAACTTATCAAAGGCATACACAACGAAATAAAGGAAAGGGGGGACGACGAAAGCAAGTACGAAATGGTTCCCCAGACCCTGTGTAAATGGTGCGCCTTTTATAAGAAACCCTGTGAACCAAAAGGTATATATAGCAAGAAAAAGAAATAGTATAACAGGACCCTGAATGGGTATCGAGTAGAATACCGACGGGTCCACCTCGAGGAAAAAAAATGACTAACGAAACAAGTAATCAGACTGCAACTAACAACACAGCTGATAATAATACCGCAGATGACGGTAATATGACAGCCGATTTGTTAGAAGTAGTAGAAGAAAGTGGTTTGTTAGAAGAACCTATGGTGCTTGCACTGTTGGCTTGTGTCGGAGCTTTAGTAGCTTTTGTGTGTTACACGAATCCTACTCTAAAAGCCGCGGTAATGCCACTTTTGAACAAGTATTTGAAAAAATACGATGCTCAAATTGAAGCACTATTAGAAGAAAATCTAACAAAGGCACAGCAAAAAGCCTATGAAAAACTGGATGAAACACTTCAGGCTCAAGTAAAAGACGAACTTCTTAGGAATGTCGTTCTAACAGCTTGGGATGAAAAGGATGACGAATTAAAATCTTTGGTTAAAGGCAAAGTTAAAACTGCGCTGGACAACACTAAGTAATCCTACTGGGGACAGGATTCAAAATAATGTCCCCGATTTTTTTTATGACTAAACCTACTTGGAAAAACTTCTGGATTTGTAATTGTAAGTGGGGCCACCAAAATTGTAATTGTGATGGTAAAACTGGGTCCCCCCGAAAATCCGAATAGCACTTTCAAAATTTGACCCGATTTGTTTAAAGGGGTGGATGGTGAAATTGCATTTTGACGGATTTTATTTTAGAGGGAGGGTATAGGTGAAAAACGGCAGTTTGTCGAGGATAAACGGACACAAATAATGAGAAAAAAGTTAGCAGTAATCTTTAAATAGGTTGAATACTTCTTAAGTTTAGTTCGGGCCTGTTTAGGACAGTGTCCCCTACGTAGTTGGTTATGTCTTCTAAGACACAATCATACGCCTATATCCGTGTGACCACGGACGAATACCCTGCTATCGTTGAGGCTTTGGGCTATGACGATGCGGACAGACCTCGAGGACTAAGAGTCGGTTCAGGAAAAACTCTCGCTGAGTTAGCACTGTTGGCTAAGTCTAAGAGTAAATCCGCAGAGTCAAAGGTCGCTAGGGAATTCTTTGACCTCTGGTCATTGAAAACCAAAGCGGTCCTTGGACCAAAGACTCGCAAGGAACGAATCAAGGCAGCTTTTGAGTCACTTAGTGACGATGAAAAGGCAGAATTGATACAATCCTTCGGTTAGTCGGTTTTGGCGTTAGGTGCTAAATCAAACGCAAAAAAGACTCGGGATGGTCGAGGTCCTAGCACCCCTACGGGCGAACGGGCCTCCCTTCCTAGCGACCCTCAAACAGCAGTCACCAGATAGACCTTTTAGGCAAACTATCGTGTGGATACAGTGACGGAAACATAGTTTTTTGAACAGCAAAAAATGGGGGTCCAGAGCAGGGTATTATTACAATTCTAGCAGGTAATTTTAACTGCTTTAAGGGACTGGAAAACATACGCAAAACTCAAAAAAGAGGTGATAAAATATGAGAGGCGAAGGAATTAGCCGTGAAACTGACAAAGGCATAATTTATTCAAACCGCTGTGGCGCTTACTTATGGAAGCGCTCAGGAGCGGATGAAGCAATTTGTGTGTCAGCTATGATTGGCTGTGATTGCTATGAGTGTCAAACTTTGCTGTCAAGGTTCAAGCTATTGAGAATCTTAGATAAGCATATGGGAGATATTGAAATATCAGCAAAAAAACGCTAGCTGAATCTGAACGCTCGGTTGGCGTTCTCCGAGCAATACGTGCCTAACGAGCACAAACCGACCTAAGTGCTGAGCAACACTAAAAACTGCTCGATATTTTTGAAGACAGCAAAATTTGCGGGGTTTGCGGGGTGAGTGGGTCTGCTGCAGCAGGGAGAGAATGCTGTGAGCAAGAGAAATGCTGCGAGAGAAATGTTTTGCCGGGAGAACGCTATTGTGCTGGGAGAACGCTGGTATGCTATGCCGAACGCCGGTCCCCCCGCCGATGTGCTGCGTAGGGAGAAAACCGCTGCGTCAGGAGATTGTGCTCTCTTTTGCGGGGTGAATGGATTGCTGCAGCAAAGTGAGATTGCCGTGCTGCGTCAGCTTGGAGTGCTGCGTTCGCGTTCTTCTGCTGGCGTTGCGCTGAGATGCCGTCTGCGGGATGCTATGCTGGCATTAAGCTCTTGTGCCGCGACCTATTTTTTTTGCTCTGCTAAGAATGCTGCGTCAGTCTACTGTAAAGCACAGTGAGAAACTGTATGCTTCAGCAAAATCGGGCAGCAATAGTCTGTGCTCCCCCGTGAGAAACTGTGCTGCCAAACTAGAATGATAACAATGTGTGTGCGTTTGCTCTTATTCCAAAGGCATACGTCAGAGTGTATATTATAGCTCTATATAGTATAATAGCTCTATAGAGTATTACTATATAGCACTTCTTCTTTTTATTGCTCTATAGGGCTTAGATATAATATAAGCTTATAATATGCTGTAATGCCTATCGTATAGCATAAGAAGTAAACGTAGAGCACCCGCGATTTTTTATGCTGGCACGAGGCTTTATATATTCACGGCGTGTTGTAGATTTACATTTGCTGGTTATTTATAACTAGCAAGGAGCAATGAAATGGAGAACGAAGCAATAGACATAAATGCGCTGTCTGATAAAATGCTAGATGCCTTAGAAGCAGCATTGAAATCAAAAACAGCAAAGCAAACGCCGTCTACTGTTCGCCGCAGAAGGCCTAGAAAAGCATACGAACAACTTACGCCGCATCCAACAAACGTATTGGCTGCGATAAAGTTCGAACGTGAGCAGGGCAATAAAAATGCTGTGTCGGATGGATATGAACGAGCAAGGAAAGAAATGATAGAGCAAAGGATGGAAACAGAGCAAAACTACCGCCGCCTCTATAAGAATATCGCCGAGGGAAGAATCCGTCACGGCAATATGCGATTAGCACGCAGCGAGGTGTTAGATTGAGCAGCAAAGAGTGGTTTGAAATCGGCAGTGTTGAACACGATGAAGCAACACGAATTGAAGTAGCAAAACAAAGATTAGATAGCATAATATCTATGTTTGCTGATTCCTGTGACGATATTTGCTCTGATGACCCAGAGCAATACACTCCAAAGGTAGCAAATGTATCACAGCAGACATTTGAAAAATGCTGGCACGATGCAAGTGATGCTTGGTTGGAATTAAAGTTAGCAATAACTAGAAAGCAAAGAGAAGCGAGGGCTGTGTTAGACATTGAAAAAGCAGTATCAATGAAATGAAGCAAAACCGAGTTAAAGACGGCAGAAAGGCACTTGAAGGGGCAGCAGAATCGATGGAACAGATAGAAGAAATATTTGGCAGCGATTTCTCAGAGCACTTCGGTGATTTTGACGGCGGTTTGTTTAACCACTTAAAGCATCAGATTTATACTGCTCGCTTTCACTTAAACTGCTATAATACAGATAAAGAGCTGGAATCGGAGTGTGAATGCTATGAACCTTAAAGAACTAGCAGAATTGAAAAAGGCGCTACAATATTTTAGAAGGCTGGAAGGGACTAAACCTTTGCTGAATCTGTATCCAACAGACGGCAAATTACATTCAGCACTAAAAGAATGCACTGCTTTGTGGTTTGAAAAAGAAGCAGATGATGTGACCAATACAGCAATTGATGATTTCTTAAAAGCAATGTTTACAGTTCTAGCAGAAAAGAAGCTGCAACGTAAATTTATGCTTGAAATTAAAAAACTCGGCGGAGTAGGTTATAAAAGCGGTGGAGTCCACGGCAAAAATAAATACTCTGCTGATAAGAGTCGTGTAGACGGCAAACTAATACAAAGGAAGCGAAGATAAATGTGCAAGCAATGTAAAAAGAAAAGAGCAAAAAATAACGAACCTAGCTATGAAGAATTAAAAAGAGCATTTCCAGATAATGCTATGATTAGATTTAAAGAGCGAAGAAAATGATTAGTCGAGCAGAAATTTGGATGAAAGAGCTAGGTGTGACGCTGACAGAGCACGCTTGTGACGAGTGCAGCACAAAGTATAAGAGCATTAATCCTGAGCCAAAGCAAAAGCTCTGCCTTGATTGCTACTTAGATTTACCAGACAGCGAGGTATTTTGTTAGACGGCATAGAAACACAACCGCTAAGTATAGAAGAAATACAGCTAATTGATGTAGCTGTTGCCGTGAATAAAGCTTTAGAGCCAAACTATATGCCGTCTGTTGTAAAAGTTGGCAGCGGTCAAATGGAGAATAGCTGAGATTATGATAGCTGAAAGAGAAGAAGTGAGCAAAGAATGTATTAAAACGCTGGGTTTTGCGTTTGTTCCCAGCACTGCTTTCGACTCCTGTTCCAAACTTGCTTCTTCTCCAGCAAATAGAGTCGGGTTGCCGCCGGTCGCCCCGCTCTTTATGAAACCAGCACTGAGAAAATCCTGCCGTAGTGTAGCCCGGCCCATCATTCCGCCGTCTTGTGGCGGAGACGCTGGTTCAAATCCAGCCGGCAGGGCCATTTCTTATTCGAGCACTCTCGGGAGAATGCTGGAACGAGGTTTTATATATTCAGAGCACATTGTAAAAATAAAAAAAAGCGAGGAGAAAAAAAATAGCAAATGAGTGAAAATGAAGCAGTGAAATGTGATAAATGCCGTGAAGTTATAACTAACGATGAAGTGCTGTCTACTGACGAATATGAGTCATTATGTCAGGACT
>VTLG01001303.1_pt1 | contig 14200 bp, 13 predicted proteins | sample 4694571 | NCBI WGS metagenome assembly VTLG01 (sample SAMN12604809, study PRJNA352737) | marine metagenome | biome: ENVO:00000447; feature: ENVO:00000209|ENVO:00000569|ENVO:01000036; material: ENVO:00002151; isolation source: viral sequences binned using virsorter ...
AAGGCATATTCTCAATGAAGTACACCTTTGTGGGTGTCCCATCTACCCAACAGTGCTTAATATCAACTCTATATCCTTTATTCAAGTCCATAACTGATGTTATGTTACTACTCATATTTATGCAAGAGATAAAAAAAAGACCCCTGTAAAGGGGTCTGTAAGTTCCGATTGTAGAGACGCACGAAAGGTCTCAATCGTATTTAGAATGTGTACTTAAGTCCTACTTTTCCACCGTAATCTACGTCATCATCGTTAGTAGCAGCAGATAGTTCTCCATATACGCCTACTGTATCAGTAAGTGTCTTCCCGCCACCAATATAACCGATTAGTTCAGTATCACCGAACTCATCAGCAGCTTCTGTGTGAGTCACTGTAGGACCACCAGACACGTACCAATCAATTCCATTAGGTGTTGTTCCTTCGTATCCAAGTTGGAATTCCCATGTACCAGACTCATATGCTCCATCTGGATATGAACCACTTGCTTCTACATTAACGTAAGGACCTGCAAACGCAGCACCAGAGAATAGAAGAGGAGTTGCAGCAAGTGCTGCGATTGTTGATTTGATCATTTTAATTATTGTATTTCTCGCAAGACATAATATTCCTGCGGATGTTAGACTACACCGACATGTGAGTCTTTTTCGCAGGGGCACGATCTTTCGATCCCTGTGTCTGAATAATTTATCATAGTTTACATGAAAAGTCAACCTTTTGTATATTAGGATACAATATCATCAATATAAGTTTTGCTTATATTAATTCAAATTTATCTGTGTACCAGTGATTGTCATGATTCCTGATCCTAGAATTGATGCAATTCCTGTTATGTTATGCGTATATGAACCTTTACTATCGACGGTATGAACACCAGTAATAGTTTGGGTATATGCTGCTTGGTTAGTAAGAGTTGTAGCACCAGTAATACTCTCTGTAAAACTTCCAGAGTAGGTGGATGTATGATTTCCCGTAATGGTTTTATTTTGAGTACCAGTTATAGTGCTTGTACTATTACCTGTAGTTGTATGAGTATGATTACCACCTTTAATATCTGTAATTACATTCCCTGCATTAAAACTTACAAGAGAGTTACCTGTTCCTACAGTAAATGTAAATGCATTGGGAGATTTACATGTTGGAATTGGTTTTGCTGGTAATCCAGCAACATGAAGTTCTGCTCTACCACCAGTAGACACACTAACATCATTACCAAATGTAAGTGTAGTTGCTCCTGCAGAAGTAATATTAAATGATGATCTAGGGTCTACCAGTTGATCAATAGAATACTCACCTTTAACCTCTTGTGTAATACCACCATCAACAATATTTTTAATAAAAAATGTATCTGTTTTTAACGTACCAGTTGCAATTTTAACTATACCACATGCTCCTTCAGTATCTCCCACAAAAATATCGTTTGAAATCAATGAAAGTTGACTATCTGCTGATATTTTGACGTTTTTACCTTTTAGAGCAACATCTCCACCTTCTGCCTCTAGGTTAATATCACCAAAGACTTTTAGACTCAGTGGTTTCTCGTTATCTTGTTTATTTTCTATTTCAATATTAAGAGTATCGCCTATTTTAACAAACATCGAACCGTGAGGACGAATACCCATATTACCACCACTTTCGTCATCACCGATTTTTCCACATCCAAGAAAAATATTTCCAGTCTCATCCATGTTTAAAGATTGACCGTTGTCTGTACAAACAATATATGTTACTCTACCCTCTTCATTCTGTGCTTTCATCTCTTTAACACCATTCAACTTATTAGCTGAAGATGTTCTTTGAGTTCCAGAATGAGGAGGTGTTTTAATGACTTCAGTTAAATCAGCATCAACGGGCAAACCATCATTGATTACAGACTCAAAATATTTGTCGATAGATTTAGCTTTCTGACTTTTACTCATGATGGGCAATCCACATAACGTCCAGTTCCAATCTTAGCATAACCAAGAAGATCTCGTGTCTCACTATCTAGACATGATAGTGAAGCGAGAGCATTTGCTCCAAAACCACCACCACCAATAATATCAATAGTAGGAGCACTATCATAAATTGTAGTTCTATCAATCACATCAAAACCTGTTACAAATCCAGCAGCATTAATTCTAGCAACAACCTTACCAGACTCACCGTTGATGAGCACTCTAGGAACACTCGTATAACCAGATCCAGGTCTAGTCAAAGTCAAAGAGTCTAGTACACAGTTTACATTTTCTGGTCTATTGGGAACAAAGTTTCTTCCTCTCTGTGTAATACGAATCTCAGTAACATATCCATTACTATCAAGAAGAGGAATACCCATAGCACCCCATCCTTGACCAGTGATAGCAAGGTTTGGTGGTAAAAGATATGGGTCACCTGGATCATCAATAGGAATCTCAATAATTTTTCCGTTATCATCGACTATTGGTTCACCAATAGTAGGTTCTTTAAACTGTGGAGTTGTTTGAGCAACTGTTGCGATAGGTGTGGACTCTTCTTGTCCTAAAATTACAACATCAGCAAATGCTCCAGTTCCATTAATACTAAATTTCATATCTTCTGGACCTTCTATCTCAGCATCTTCTGCAATTCCAATAACAACTACAGATGAATTATCTTGAATCATAAATGTTCCATATAAATTTCCACCAATAATATCACTACTAGAAATATTAGTACCAAATAAAGTATAACCCATAACTGTATTATTTGGAATACCATCACTAGTGATAGTATATGTGATGAACTCACCTTCCTGATAGTTTACTCTGTCTGCTGTTACTTCAATACTATACTGATTAAAGACTAATTCTGTAGGAACTGTAGGAATAATAGGATCTACATCTTCTGAATCTTCTATAATTTGATTAATCACTTCTTGAGCAGGAATTTGTGTGGGTGCAGTAAATGAAGTCTCAAGAGCAGGTGGTAAGAATGGAGATCCTGGTGTTGGATCTGTCTCAGGTGCTAAACCAATAGTAACAATACCAACAGTAGTAATAAAATTAGCAATAGGAACACCTGTAGCATAATCAATTCTTATACTAAAATCTTGAGGTGTATCATTTACGAAGTCTTTATAAGTTTGAACTTTAATTAATCTTTCTGTTTGATTAGGTCCAAATCCTAGTATACCATCGTTCTGAACGTAATCAGTTCCTGCCTTAGCACTACCATCTTGAGTTCTAAAGTTAACAGAACTAGGTACAGAAATAAAACCACTTCTTCTAACTCTAATTGTTGCTGTGTCTCCTTCAATAACATTAGCATCTTCAATTTCATATGTGATAATTTTACTAGATAACCCTTCATCATCACCAGCAGCAAGAGTTCCTCCACCACCCTCAGGACTATCACCGTAGATAGGTGATTTTCCACCTCCTGTAGGCACATCAGGAAGACCACCAAAGAAAAATCCACCAGTTACCTCAGGAGTTGCATGAGATCTAGCATCTTTACAAACACTTTGTCCATAATCTAAAGGACCATCTTCGATTGCTTTAAGTAATTCATCTAAGAAATTATCTTTATCTTTCTTCTCTTTTTTAGTACATCTTTTATCTTCATCACCACATTTAGAATCCATACCATCACAAGTAATACCAAGAAATCTCATAATTTTAAACATAACACCACCAACCAGATTTAATGCACCAGTTGCAATACTAAGGATTGCTTGAAGAGGACCTAGTACAGCGTCAAGAAGGTTTGAAACAAGACTAACAATCTTATTAATGATAGCATTTACAAAAATATCAACTTGACATGTTGCTGCTCTGAATACTTTAAGTAGATAATCAAAGATCAAAGATGTAACAAAATCTACAAGTCTTTCATAAATGTCTTCGATACTACAACCAATTTTTTCTAAAGCATTCTCAAGAAATTTTTGAACTCCATCTAAAATGCCTTTAAATGGTGTTAAAATCAGTTTTATGAGATTCTCTATACCTTTTCGTAGTGCAGCAATAATCTCTCCTTTAACTCTTGCTAGAGCAGACCTGATGATACGTAGGACTTTATTGATATATCCTTGTGCTTTATTAGCATAACTCATGATCTCACCATTAATTCCACTGGTAAGATAGTCTCCCAAGTTTCCTCCACTGTCCTGAACCATCTTGAATAGTTCTCCTAGGACATATTTCAGATCTTTTTTGGTGTCTCCATTACATTCAGCTTGAGCAACAGCTACACATACTTGACTACCAAATGGATTAGTTACGCTATTTTCTGCAGAATGAAATGAGTCTGCTATAGTAAATGTCGTTTCAGATCCACCAGCAATAAGTGTTGATCCTAAATTTGGATTCTGATCTCTATTTACTGGTTGGTCAGTAACAAAATTAGTTCTCTTATTAACTTGCTGTTGGAAAGATAGACATGTATCTTCACTTTCGCCCTGTGTTTTCTCAGGTGGTGTATTTTTAGATTTTGCAATAGTACCAATAGATGCAAGAATTAAAGGCACATTGTTATCACCATCTAACCAAGCACCAAATACCCAGTCACCCTCCTCTAGGTTAGCAGTAGCACCAGCAACACCACCAGTTTTATAAGGCATGTTTACTGGTAATGCAGAGTGTGCCCATGGTAGATCTTCGGTTTTAACTTCCTCACAATCTGAGCTATGAACCGAAACTATTCTAACTCTAAATCTATTTGATTGTTTTGGTTCATCTATTCCCTCTACCTGCCCAATCCAAAATCCACTACCATCCTGACCAATTTGGTGGATCGGTAAAATAGAATTAATTGTTGGATCGGTAGCCATTTATTAATCGTCGTAAATTAGACACTCAGGTTCTTCTGGATGCTGATCGCACCATAGTTCTATTGTATTAGGATCATGATGATCCCCTGCTTCAATCTCTTCTTTATGATGCTCAACATACTCTTCTAAATCATGCAATTCTTCTTCAATGTGACGACGCATTTGCGGATTAGTAGTTGGATCTTGAAGGATTTCTTTGTCTTTTTGGATGTGTTTTTCTATATTTTCCATGTTTGTTTAGGTATTTAAGGTGCTAATGCTGCTCCTGATCTTTTATCGGGTGGTACATCTAATAAACCATATGAATCTCTCTTAAGAGATAGCATGGTTGTAACTCTTCCATCAATACGATCGTAAAACCGTGATAATGAGGTTATTAGATAAAATCCACTATGATCTTGATCAACATTTTCTATTTTTCTGTCTTCTTGTGTAGACATATTTTGCAGGAAGATTCTGACGATATCGCCAACAACTAACTGCAAGTTACCAGGGACTACAATACGTAACCCTTGAGTATTTAGGAGATAATTCCTCGATATTGCTTGCGGGAGTGTACTTGGAGTCCAATCTTGATAATCTGAGTCTATAGCAGAATCTTGACCACTATAGTATGACTCACTATCTAGTATAGCAGAAACAATTCTAGTTGGACGTCCTGCTAGGATTTTCTGACCTGGAGTTAATTCATCTTGTGATCCCAAATGTGCTTGTTTATCCCAAGATTTATTAGCGGAGTAAGTTGACTCCTTATATTCTCCTGTAGAAATATCATAATACTGACATCTTATTGAATATGCACCAGTTAAAAGTGATTGCATCAAGTTAATTTCAGATGTAAACTGAACATCAATTATTGTTTCAGGCATTTCATCACCTGCGGAATCTCTAAAAGCTTTAACATAATTAGCACCTGAGTTATTGATATTCATACTGTTTTCGATATCCATTAGACCATCAATAGATCTAAAGTTAAATCCTCTAGCATTTTCATAAAAGAAGAATCCAGCAGTTCCATCAGAATACTTTCCATCTTTAGTCTCAGCACCTACACCAGATCCTATTCCACCTTTACCAAATGGAATGGATTGATCTTGTAATTTTGCACATATAGCAAAAGGACTTAAGTTTCTAGGTAATACTTTTTTCTTATTAAGACAAGGGTCTGTAATAATATTTTTAGGTGTATTAAGACCTCCTTCACCTAAACATTCTCTAACAATTTCATCAGGTCTACCAGTCAGTGCTTTACGTATTCTAGTTTGTGGGTTAGCTAGAGCTTCTTCAGAAATTAAACCTAAATTGTAGTTTTGCATCTTACCAGAATTAATTCTATCTCCAACTCTGAAAACTCTAAAATAATAGGTATACTCTTTTTCATCTGGTCCATTTACTACAATCTCAACCAACTCATTACCAGTGATGGGACCTTTTCCACTACCAATAAGGTTCATACCAGAATCATTGATATTTAAGTTAGCACTAATAAATGGTCTAGTTATATCTTCATAATATGTAAATCCATTGATAAGATCCTTTATTTGAAATGTTTTTCCTTTATTTTTACCATCTTCCAAAGTAATTTTGACACTTTTATAAACGTATGATGCAGCATTATTTTTATTACTCATTAAGAAACTCCCAATCTTTGTAGATGAAGCATAGCATATGCTGCTGTAGCATTATCTGTAGCAGGTTGTACTGATCCACTCAAACCAGTCATACCACCACCTCCTCCACCATCAGCTTTAGACTTAGTTTTATTCATAGTCTGTATAGCACCCATTAATTGTTGCTGCCCTTGTGCAAGAAGAATTGCTTCTGGACTTAATTGTGTATTACTAATATTAGGCATGAACATAGACCCAACTGTCTTAGTTGCTCCTACATTATTACTTGTATTATCCTTAGGTGAAGTTATATTATTAGATTGATTCAGTGTCTTAGAACTATTCTTAGTAAACTCTAGAGGATCTACAGCAGATGATAGTCCATCATATCCACCAGGGTGTCTTTCTAAGTGTAGATGTGTGTTATCAGCAGCCATATCACCTGTACCTGGCCAATACTTCACCTTAGCAATTGTTTCACCTTTGCTAACTTCTTGTCCCTTTTCTACTGTTGGGTCAACATGACCATATAGAGTTGCATCTCCTGCATCACTGGTTACAACAACAGCAGATCCATGCATAAAATCAGGAATGATAGAAGTCACAGTACCATCTTCCATAGAAGTAACAGGAGATCCCCTATCGACACCAATATCAATTCCTTTATGGTCGTTAGATCCATATGATAAATTTCTAGGACCAAATTTACTTGTGAGCACTGGTCTTCCTTGTGGTAGGACTGCAGAATAATCAGTATCCTCTCTCTGTCCTGTAAACATTTGTGCAACTTGTTTAGCACTACTCTTTGCACCAGTCAGTAAGTCACCAAAAAGTCCTCCAGCATTAGCAGGAGCACCAGTAAGTAAATTACCAATACCAGTGCTTACACCACCTAGACTTAGATTAGTCAATCCAGATGCTTTTACTAACTTTCCTAGAGTAGGACCAATCGCTTGTTTCATGAACTGTCCAATAGGACCTAGAGTACCAGTAACTTTATCAATTGCTGCAGCAATACCACCAATAGCAAATTTGAATGGTGATTGTAGTGCATCAGTCATATGCTGACCCATCTCATTAACAAGTCGTCTTCCTCCAAATGGAGTGAAGGTTACGACCTCTCCACCTGACTCACCACCTTGGAATGGTCCCATATTAGTAGGATTATCTAAGAAATAAGATCCACCCCTAGAGTTTTTAACTTCACCCTCATCTACAATACCTTTATCCTTTAGTAACTTCTCGTTTGCAGCATTAACATTGTCATCACCATACCAACTTAACGTACCAAATCCTCCTACTTCATCAGGAATGATATTCATAAAATCACCGATATTTAAGAATTTTCTAAAACCTTCACGTATGTTAGAGTCAAGTTCAGCCATCTTCTTATTGGATTTTTCCATATTAAATCCACTTTTCACAAATTCAAATAGACCCGTTAAAGGAGCTCCAATAACTTCTAGGGATGCAGATAGTCCATTTACTATTCCTCCAAGAGTATTTTTAATCCCATTAGTACCATCACCAGCAATCCAATCACCCCATCCACGAGTTGCTTCACCTAACCAACTAGAAGCCATCATCGCTCCAATTGGAGCAAGGAATTTTGATACTGCTCCACCTACAGCTTTTGCTGTTACTCCTCCAGATGCCATGGCGATATCTGCTGCTGCATCTCCACCATCAATGATAGCTTCAGCATAATTACCAGAGGCAAGATTGAATACTGATGTAAGAGCACTTAATCCAGGAATCGCATATTTAAGTCCTTTTATTTTACTGAGTTTAGAAAGTTTACCAGTATTAGTAGCAACATCAGTACTTGTACTGACTAAATTCTTTCCTTTTAACATTTTATTTGTTGATTTTATGGTATTTTTAGCATCAACAGTTTCATCTACTTTACTAATAGTCGCAGTTACTTTACCTGGACCCCCAACTTCATTTAAAACCTTAGTGTTTGGTTTTACGTTTAAATTATTTGCATTTTTTGTTAAATTTTCTAATCTTTTAGCGTTGTAGATCTCCTCCAGTTTTGATGTAGATACAGATGATGGAATATCTCCTTTGATGTTGGTTACTTTCGGGGTTACTTTCGGAACATCTATATTTGGTTTAACCTTAGGTAGAAATTTTTTCGTAAAAAGTTTATTTAGACTTTTTGAAAAAATATTGGTGATGGTTGAAACAGCTCCCGTAAGCAATATTGCACTTGTAATTTTACTTGCTGCAGCAACAATTGCAGGTACGAGTGTTTTAAGACTAGCAAGTACCTTTGCGAATTTTAAACCAAGGAAAGTTAGTAATTTTCTCCACCAATTGCTTTTTGCTTTCTCATATCCTTGAGTACCAGACAAATCGTCTATTGCTTCTATATCTTGTTCTTGTTTATCAAACTTACTAATACCAGTTGGAGCTGTAAGAATTTCATTCTGTGCTGTTAGTATTTCATTAGTTTTTTGCTGCTCAATTAATATTGCTTGTAAAATTTTATCTTCACCATATTCGGTGATGTTTATTGGTGATCTAGAAAGACCAGAACTTCCAGACATCAACTGATTAACAGTTGCACCCTGTATCAACATTGATGATGTAGGTGTAGGACTGGTTGGCGAGTCAGGTTGCGAGCCAGGTTTATCCGTTGGAACTGAGTTATCATTCCCCTCATCATCTTTTTTTCTATTTTTGAAGCGTTCGATGATTTTTTCTATAACACCTGATTGAGCCGCTTCGTATCCTTGGGTTCCTGACGCCATTAGAATTGATTGTTCTGTGATTTGAGTTCCTCAAGATGCTGAGATAGAAGTGCAATGTATACAATTCTTTCCCAAGGCATCATATTATCTAGCTCAGTTAAAGAGTATTTATGGTGATGCATCAAAGCAAAGTTAGTTTGGAAATACTCTTCCAAGTTAGTATGAAAGAGTACTATGCGAAAAAACTCTGTAGCCCCGAAATAGTGTATTCGCTTTCTTTCTTGGTTTTTGGATTCTTAACTTTGAAAGTATGCTGTAATTTAGGCATGGTTTCAAAGAACTTTGAAAGTTTATCAAATTGATCTTGAGTCAGACTCTCAATAAAATTTGCAAGTTCTTTCTTAGTACAATCTTTTGCTTCAGTTACATCTTCACCCTCAAAAATTTGATCAATACAGGAGACAATAAAGTCTAATCCGTCTATAGCATCACCCTTATCAGCAAGTCCAGTATTAACAAAGTGTTCTATACTTGGATATTTCATGATTATACCGACATTATCGTTAATCATGATTTTAGGAGTATGTCCTTCTGGTTTGAATACTTTAACATCAGAAAGATTAAGTTCATGTGAGACTTGAGTCTTATTATCATCTAAACATGTAACATTCAATGTTACAACTTCGCCAACAGATGCTGCACGAATTTTTAAAAAGACGTATTCTAGATCAAAACTAGGAAGACTTGAGGGTTTTACACCACGGGTGATAATACAAGCACCAAGAGTATCAATCACTGCTTGGGTGATCTGTTTATCATCTTTACTGTCCATAGCGATGAGAAGAATTTTTTCTTCTTTTACTAGAAATGGACGATATTTTACTTTTTTACCGCTCGATGGTAGTTCCAACTCGTAAGTAGGCGCGGTTACCTTAGGTAAAGCCATAATAAATTCAGTTTATATAAGTATTTAGGAGGGTAATTGAGGGGCAAGATCATTATACACTACTCTATGCTTTCCATAGTAAAAACTAGCGGTACACTTAACAAGTTGACTAGTTCCAAATGAAAGAGGTATTGCTTCTACTGCATATGGAAATGCTTCTTGTAAGATATGAACTGTAGAAACTCTACTAGTGTCGCTTGCAGGACCTTTTTCTGCTTTAGCAATCCTTATTGTGCAATGGTAATTTTCAGGAAAACGCAATCTTGTGGTTCTATTATACTCTTTAGGTTTAGTAGACAACATGTTTTCAGTAGATGCATTTACAGCAGTCTCCATTGATGGAATTTCTTGAGCACTTGTATCATATTCTTGGAAAATATACTGATACCAAGTTTGCATAAACTTAAATGGACTCATGTTAGCATCACACATCCAACCAAGTTGGAAATCAGTAAACATTTTTTGATGAATATAGTTTGTAACACCTTCACCAGTAAATCTTCCAGTTAATTGACCTGTAGCAGCTTGTGCTCCAGGGAGATTTACCTCGTCTACGTATTGTTCAGCATAATTATATCCTTCATTATATTTTAACTGTCCTTCTAACTCTTGTTTAACTCCGTTAGGATCATCAAAGTCAAACTTCACACGAAATCCAGTGGAGAGCGCCATGCCCCCACCTCTCGCTATACTACACATTAAATCTTTATATGAATATGACACTTGATCTAAATACTATGTGACCTGTAATATTTATGGCTTATTCTGGAAAGTTTAGACCCTCCAACCCTAAAAAGTATCGAGGTAATCCTACTAGAATTATCTATAGATCCATGTGGGAGAAGAAGTTTATGATATTCTGTGATAGAACTAGGTCTATTGTAGAGTGGGGAAGTGAAGAGATAATTATACCCTATCGTTGCCCTACTGATGGGAAAGTTCATAGGTATTACCCAGACTTTTACATCAAAGTGCTCAATAAAGATGGTAAATATAAGAAGTATATTATTGAAGTGAAACCTAAGAAACAGGTTGCTGGTCCTGATAAGAATCCTAAGAGAAAGACTGCTGCATGGAAACGTGATGTTCTAACTTTTATGAAAAACCAAGCAAAATGGGAAGCAGCAGAAGACTATTGTGATGATAGAAGAATGAACTTCATGATACTCACGGAAGATCACTTAAATGTCTAGCACTATATTTGAACAAGTAAAAGAAGCAGCGGGTTCTGAGAAAAGATCACTTTCTTGGTATCGTCGTCAGGTAAAGTCGATTGCGAAGAATTATACTCTCGATTTGCTCAAAAGTGACGAAAACTACGATTCTAGTGCTACACCAGACTTCCAAGATACTAATGAACTCCGCAACGAAGTGAGAATTGGACATTTATACCTTTTTGAGTATAAAGCAACGTCAAAAACTCCATTTCACGATACATTCCCTCTAGTTTACGTCATAGACAGGCAATCAGACCATTTTATAGGTGCTAATCTACACTATATTAATCCAAAATCCAGATATTCAGTTATAGATAACTTAATTAACAACGATTATCTTAAGGTTCCTCCTAACTGCGTCCATAAATATTTGAGTAATAATGTGAGTGGATATTTTCTTGACCTAGGTAAAGATGAATGGGATACGGCAATTTTCTTGCCTATCGAAAATTTTATCGTTACAAAGTCTAAAAAAAGTTATTCTAAACGAAAGGTTTGGGAGGACACCACAAAAGCAAAAACTCAGAAAGGAGCATTTAAAATTCCTAGAGATATTGAGTTTTACAGTGGAGCACAAAATTCTAACGCGGTATAATTAAATGAGCGGAGCAATCTCAATAGATCCAGATTTTGAATATACAACTCAAAGATATCCCTCTGATTTAATAATTAATGATCAGACAGATTATATTAGATTTCAATTTTTTGAATATAAACCTCCTTTTCATACAGCAGATACAGATAATGCATCAAACATCTTGAAGGAAGATGTAAAAAGGAGAGGATATTATGGAATGGACAATGAAGGAAATATAGGGAGAAAACTTGATGACGATATTTTGATGTACATGCCTCAAGATGTTAGTACATCTATGAGTACATCATGGGGTGGTAAAGAAATTACTAACACTGCTGCTTTAGCATTGAGAGGATATGCAAATTTAACAACAGGTGGTGATATAACAGATGCTATTAAAGCTGTTGGTTCTGGTGTCCCTGGTTTTGCGAAAGGACTACCTAGTAGTGTTGCTGCAGGATTAGTCAATATGGGTTTAAATGCTACTGGTGTTCAAACTAACCTCGGGATAAATGATATTTTAGGAGGAACTGCTGGAGTCATTACAAACCCAAATACAGAAATGTTATTTGGTGGTCCCTCTATACGTAATATTGGTTTTAAATTTAAAATGGCGGCAAGATCTGAAAGAGAAGCAAGAAATATGCTTACAATTTGTCGTCGTTTTCAACACCATGCATCTGCTAAATTTGGTGGAACAAGTCCGATTATTGGTGGTGTTATAAAAGGTTTATCTAATCTTGGAAATTCAAACAAACCTAAAAAAGAGAAAACTAACGTAACAAACGATGAAATTATGGAATATGCCAATTCTAATAATTTTATTGGTGTTCCTGATTTATGTTTGTTTAAGTATATGACTGGTAATAATGTAAATACATATCTTAACCAGTACAAGGCATGCGCTCTAACAAACGTCGATGTTAATTTTACTCCAGATGGGTCCTATTCAACTTTAGTTGGTGGTTATCCATCAGCGGTAGAATTAACTGTAGGTCTCGTTGAGACTAAAATTATTTACCAAGGAGAGATTGATACTAATTACAAAGGTGAATCAAACTAATGTATTTTTCTATTTTACCAAACATAAAATATGATGTTAAACCTCAAAGTTTTCCATTTTCATCTTCTGATTACGTTGAAGTAAACAACTTTTTTAGAAGGTATTTAATTAATGAGGATATTTTTGATTTTACAGTATATTTGAACAAATATGCAGTAAATCAAGGTATAAGAATTGAGACTATTGCAGAAGAAGTCTATGGTAGACCTTCTCTCGATTGGGTAATTGCATTAACTAACAATATCACTAATATCTACGAAGATTGGCCAATGGACGATAATGTCCTACAAGAATGGGCAGAGAGTAAGTATGGATCTACTGTATACAGTGACTTAGCGTATTATGAGATATCTGCAGATGTAAAAAATTCTGCTGGATTGGCGGTTTTAAAAAAAGGTCAAAAAGTCGATTCTAAGTTTTATAATGAATCTTTTTCATATCATAATGGAGATGCAGCAAATACGGTCATTACCGTAGACGGATCTTCTGTTGCATCTCCAGTTACTTTGTGGGAAGAGATATCAAGACAAAACGAAGAGAAAAGAAAAATATGGGTAATTAAACCAGCTTTTGTAGATCCTCTAATTCAGTCATTAAAAAAGCAGAGCAAATATGGAAAATGCTCTGCTTATCTTAGTAAAAAATTAAAGACGACTTTAAAGTAACGCGACTTTTTTGGTCAAAAATTGTCGGGAAATTTTTTCCCACTTTTATGGAATTGAAAAGTCAATTTTGACACAAGTTATTTTGTTTCTTCAATTGCTTCCTTAATTATTCTCTTCAGTTGTTTACCCTTCTTACCTAGACCAACTGTGGAGTCAATTTTTACTTTGACCCAGTATAGTCCTATAACAATCAAGGTAAATGGAACTGCGTCTACCCATGATATTTTATTATAAGCATCGGCAAGACCACCAAATATAGCAAATATCATTTAATCTTCCTCGGCAAGGCGAGCGAAGTATGATAGTGCGTCATCATCAGACTCATTACTAGCAGCAGGTTCTGAGGGAGCAGACATACGCTCACGGAATGAAGACTTTGCAACTGGTTGAGGTTCATACTCTTCAGTATCAACACCTATGTTAGGACGTTGAGGAGCAGAAGAGATACCTAAAACCAAGTTAAGTCTTGCTTCAAGTGCTTCATAAGTTTTGAACTCAGAAGGAGCAGTGAATGCTTCAAGACTATGCTCACTCTTATAGATGTTCTCTAGAACTTCATCATCACCAGATAGTGCTGCACTTTCTGCAAACTCACTAGAATCATAGTTCCAGAAACCTGCAACGGTTTTGATTTTTAGTTTAAAATCAGCACCTT
>VTLG01002999.1_pt1 | contig 14200 bp, 28 predicted proteins | sample 4694571 | NCBI WGS metagenome assembly VTLG01 (sample SAMN12604809, study PRJNA352737) | marine metagenome | biome: ENVO:00000447; feature: ENVO:00000209|ENVO:00000569|ENVO:01000036; material: ENVO:00002151; isolation source: viral sequences binned using virsorter ...
CAGCAAATTTACCAAATACAAGTCTACCTGTACCTGCTAATACTGATAATGCAAATCCTGTAGATACACCAGATGGTCGCATACCTCTGACAACATTAGGAAATGTAGCTTCCTCAATCATTGTCTGCACCATACCAAGTTGTTGCAGTATCTCTTGTGGTGGCATTGCAAGTGGCGATGGTTGAATATTTACATTAGGTCTTACCCAGTTTTTAGATGCAAATAATTCATATTCATCCATTGTTGCTTCTGCTGATGATGCAGGCCCATAGAAGTCTATAGTTCTCCATGCATACTGTCTAAGTATTGCTTCGTATTGTGTTAACAATCTTGCTTCAGAATCTAATAAATTGTGTACTGGTTTTAAAATACCCTGGTATTTTCTTTCAGGTTCGCCAGTATTGTAATCCATAGAAGCTGCAGGTTGTATTTTTATATATGGGTTAAATCCATAACCATGTTTGTGTGGCCCCCATACCCATTCGCCATCTGCCATTCTGCCATGCCATGTGTCATCCCAGTATTCCATAAACATAACTGTTTCAGATGATTTCATCATTGGTTGCCATTCTGGATACATCATTTGTATGTCGTTACAAGATGCATCGTAGTATTCTATTGCCCATTTCATACCTGTTCGAGATTCATCCCATATAATATGTCTTGGGCTAACAGCATCTAATACAAACGGAAAAGATATATCTCTTTTATCAAGATGATCTTCTAATGCATCTTTATATTCATTTTCATTTGCATAATCTTCCATGCGTGGTGCATCAGGCCATTTATCTCCATCCCACCATGCTTTCATAAATGCAACGCCATATTGTATAGAATGTTTTACAACAGTTCTTTTAGTATGTTCTGGTATATGCATCCATACACCTTGTAAAAATTTTTGTATTCTTTCAGCTCTGTTTTTAGCTCTAGGTGATGGAGCAGGTACAAATATTGCAGGGTTATTTACATCAACGTGATCTGTTGCAACATTTACAATTGCGTGTGGAGTTGCAGGTCTAACTGGATCAATTGGCATATCGTCTGGTACTGGTACTGGTCTTTCACCAAAATAAAATTCATCCTCTTCATCGCATTGAGAATGAAATACTTCAAAGTGATCTTTGTATGTAGAAAAAAGTTGTACTACTTCGTCTGCTGTAGGAGCAGATGAATCATACTCTTGATCTCCCATAATCAAAGGTTTGGCTGTATTATAATCTATCATTACCATTATAGATCAACTCCTGACTTGTCCCATCGTTCTTCAACTCTGGCTAGTCTTCTTTCTTTCATTATCTTTTCACCCGGACTCATACCACCCATACCATATCCACTATTAGCTTCAGCTTGTGTCGGCATATATCTTCTGCCAAATCCTCTACCTCTTGTTCGAGATCCTTGAGGTTCATTACAAGCTGATAATGCTAGTCCTAATGCAAAAACTTCGTCATCATGCTCACCTGCTGGAGCTTGTGCTTTAAAGTTTCCATTAGACATTCTAATATGTTGAAATGCTCTAAGCTGTCTCAACAATATAGGTATTGCTGGAAATGTTATTGTCTTATGTTCCATTGCTACAGTCAACGATGCAAGCATTTGTTCTCTTACATTTTTCTGTAACGACACCCCTTCTACTGGCATATTATACGTCATAAGGTCTTCGACCATTGCACGACCCATACCAGTGGCATCTGCCATAATTCTTTGAAGACCCCATTCTTCACTGATTGCAGCTATGTGTTGTTGTACCTGAGCCCATGACTGGCTATCCCAAAACTTATGATATACAACTCTACGTTCATCTGCATCCATAATAATAAGTACAGTAAAGTCTCGGCTAACACCTAAATCTAAACCTCCTACATATTGTTTACCTGGAAGTGGAGCTTCTAATAAATCACCTTGTATACAATTTTCTATATTAGGAAAAAATCCTGCTGATAATGAATAATCTGCAAGATACATTCTTCGCCACGCAGATTCTGGCATTACTTCTTTATCGCCTTCTACTTCTGTTACATCGTCTTCGTTAAGAAGTGGATTTTGATATACAGTGTAATGAAAGTATCTGTGGTTTTTATGTGCACCTCTTTCAGCTGCGGCACATCCACGCCTAAACCAATGTTCTGGATAAAGTGACGGAATCCCTTCATATACAGCTTTACCCATGCGACCAGCTTGGCGTAGGGTAGGTCGCAGTTTTTCAGCAGCTGCATTTGGAATATCTTGAGATTCCGACACCCATAAAAAATCTAAACCAACAGTTTGTAGAGATTGAGCATTGTCAGCAGATTTTAATTCAATGAGTCCCCAGACTTCTTCTGTAGGGCCATTGAGTGTAATAGTCATATTAGCTTGATTTGTATCTCTAATCCACGATGGGTCTAGTAGCTGTAACATTTCATTCCATGCCTGTCTACCTTGAACATATGAAGGTGCAACTACCCATGCGTGAAAACCTGGTGGTACAAGTTGATATTTATTAATTTGATCTAAAGATCTGTCAAGAGACTCGTAATATGCGGCTTCTAATTCTCCAAGAGCACAACGTGATTTTCCCCAGCGTCTAGCTGCTTCTATCCATTTTTCTTTTGCATTTAATGTATGGACTTCAACCTGACCTTCATGAGGAGAGTATCGTGTCCGTAGCAATTGAGTCATCTTCTAATAATCCTTTGGGGGTTCTTCTATCTGGAAGAACAGCTCCAGGTTTCATATCATCTGCTGTAACAGGTCTTATCTTAGGTTTTACTTTTCCTCGTCCAGCTCCTTTAGTTGGGCCTTCTTCATCTGGTAAAGATTGTATTTGTTTTATTACGGCTAATCTTTTTTCTACTGGTATTTCAGGATCATTAAGCATTTGTACTAAATGCCACTTTGCTACACGTTTAAGTTCATTGTTAGGTAGTTCATCTACTCCTACAGATTTTTGTCGTACATTATGACATGCATATTTAAAATCTGAATTTCTGTTTACCCATTTTGTTAACCATGATTGGCTTCTACCTATATATGCTAATGCTCCTGTATCTTTAGAATGAAATTGTCTAACCCATAAAAAAGATTTCATTTCAGAACTAAAGTCATCCCATCCATCTATTTGAGATCCGTAACCTTGATTCTTTGCAGCTGATGCAATTGTGGCTGCAATCAAACCAGGATGTATATCCGTAGCTTCTTTACGTGACATTACATTCCTGGGATATAGGATTGTGGTTGTTGCGGTGGGGTTGATCGTTGTCCAAAATTAGCTAAACTTTGCGGTGACATTGTTGGAGCTTGTGGAGTTTGCGGTGGAGCAGGTGGTGTCATTTGAGGCATTGCCATATTACCTAAAGCTTGCATTGCCTGGCCTTGAGTTTGCAATCCTTGCATAACATTTTGACCTGCTTCAGAAAACATATTTGTATTTATTAATGATGACAAAGTTCTTAAAGCTTGATTGTAATCATCTTGCATTCTATTAAACATTCCGGCATCCATGTCGTCAGTTTGAGTTACAGGGCCACGACCTAAAGTTTCAGCAAACAAATCTGCTAGTTTATCCATAAAAGTTTTTGCAGTTGTTGTTGTAGTTGTCGGTGTAGTTGGCAATACATGTCCTGGTGTATGTGGCATTACTTCATACCTCTTTTCTTTCTTTTATCTCTTTTAGGTGGTCGACCTCTTTTAGAACCGTATGTCCCTTTTCCTCTAGGCATTATCTTCTCCTCTTCTTTGCAGTTTTTGCTGATTGCTTAAATGCTTTAGCTGTCGGTCTACCTTTCTGACCTGGCTTTCTCATCTTCTCGCCAGAGCCTGCTTTTATTCTTTTACGTTTAGCATGAATATTAGCATATAATCCTCGTCTTGCTTTAGCCATTATGCTTTACCTCTAGATTTTTTTGCTTTGTTTCTAGCACTGATAGCACGAGCTTTTTTTCTGGCATCGGCAGAAGAGCTTGCACCCCATGCCCTAAGTGATAAAAGTTTACGTGTGGGCTTACCTTTTGAATCTCTGTCAGGCCCTTTAGATGCTCCCATCCTAGCTAGGAAAGAAGCTCTTCTAGGATTGTCTCCTGACTTTACAGGAGCTTTTAACGTACCGCCAGTTTGTCGTTTGTAGGATGCTCGACCTTTTTTATTGAGCCCACCTTTTGGATTCTGCCCAGCCTTTCTAGTCCAAGCTGGAGATTTGTATGTACGTTTCTTTGCCATAATTTCCTTGTATGAACGTAGGGATAATTTAAAAATTTAGAATTAAGGTATTTGCAAGATATTTAATTTTGTATCCAACGACATAATATGTACCAATAGGATAAGGACAGTAAAAAATATTGTTTCCCTACGCTCTTTTTTAAAATACACCATATTCCTAAAACATGTCAAACATCATAAAGAAAAGTTTTCAGACTTTCAAAAGAAATCCCCTTCCCTCTTTCCCCCCTATAGTCCCCCCTTTCTCCCATCCCCTTAGACCAGGATCTTCATGTCTTTCGCTTCGCTCTTCAAGCTACGCTACTTCCATGAAAGCACCATACTAAAACATACTGTAGGCACAAACACTATGACTGTCATATGACATACCCTGACATGTCATACCCCTAAAATCATGAGAAATTGTGCGAGAGGCTACCTATCTAGAAAAAGGGGGTAGGGCAAGCAATCGGCTCGAGAAGGGGGGATCGGTCTGCGGTAGGCTATCCTTCGATTTTTTTATCCTGTAGGCATGCTAGTAGGTCATTAGAGAAATTTATCTAACCTTCTGAATCGTTTTGCTATACCGACCAGGAAATAACTGCTATTTTATTGAGTTGTTTTTTCTTAGTCTACATAATTATTCGTGATTATTCCCATTATCTGATAATGATAATTCGCATTTTAGTACCATTAGAATATTGGTTATAGAAACTGCTTGCATATATCTCTAATGTATGAGAAAATCAGATTAGGAGTCGAATTATTAATGAGTAATAAATGGAATGAAAAAAATAGTGATGGCACATTCGTCCATAGCCACAATCAGCGTGGCTATTTGAGACGCGTAGCTAGGCGTAGAGTTAAAGGTATCAAATATACAAACTTTGATACTTGTCCTTCCTATGTTACTAATCCACAAGGTACTCATAATCCAAACTCGACTATACCTGCCTCAACATCTAAAGCACATATTACTGCTAAATCTGAATATGCTAATTATCAGCGTAATGTTGTTGATAAGCGACTAGGCAAAACTGATGTGCAAGTTGAGAAATCAGAAAATAAATACTATAAAAATATCCGACCCATTCCACAAGAATATGTTCATTATTCTATCCTACCTTCTAAGGATTTAGAAAAATAACATTACCGTTTCAATAGTGGTAACCGATAACCACTTAAAATCTATCTCGATCGTGTAGAACATTTATAAGTTTAAATAATGTTATTTTGTACCGTAGTGGTCACTAATCTATTTTATATACGGAGAACGTGAAACTATGACCGATCAAATTAACATAAATATTGTAGATTTTGGATCAACTCAAGTTGAGAACAATAATGTTGCAATTGCTTATCATAATATATTGTCAGATATCCAAAATGACAAAAATATAACAAATGCAATATCTAATGAGTTAGCTAAAGTTAATTCAGAATTTACTCTTAGCTTAAATCAAGATCTTAATATCTTACCAACTGGACGTAAGCACAATACACAAGTGTTACCGTTCAGTTATAAAGATTTAGGCTTACAAAATGCTAAAACTTTACAAGTGTATGTACCTTCCATAGTTGATACTTTAGGAGCTAATGAGACCGTTACAGATAAAACAATTAATACAATTATGTTTATTACTGTTGCTGGTTATTTTTTGGCTTTCAAATCATCAAATAAAGAATTTATGTACAATGCGAAGGGTACTTTTAACAAACAAACTAAAGATATATTCAAAAATGCCTTTGGCTTGTCGTTAACAGTTGACTCTAAAAACGGTACTATTAAAAGTTTTCAAATTGGCGATACCTTAAAAAGTATTGCTAAGAAAAATATGGATGCTATTAATAGTATTGCAAGTTTAAAATTATCTGATGACTGGACACCGTCCAAAGTTTCAGAACCAACACGAGGTAAAATTATCTGTAGTGTAGGATGTGAAACTAATGATATTGTCAAAGCAACAGTTAAGCTTGAGGAATTAGCTAGTTTAAATATTAAGTGTCAAATGTGTAACTCTAGCTTTGGTTTAGAGTCTAGCAAACTACAAAACGTAGACAATAAGCCTAGTGTCGAAGATACTGCAGAACACTTAGTCGAAGAATTAACCGAAGATAAACAAACTATTAAAAACTAGATCACAATAATCGGTACAAAATAGCATTATTTAAGCTTATAAATTAAGTTTATTATTTAATTATTTGCACATAATTTTATGTACAAATTTTTAGATATATCTAGCAGCTCGTGCGGAAGTGTGCCATTTCCAGGAAGGCCGTAGTGCGTGCTGTTTACACAATCCCGATCGTGGGAAAGTACGTCAAAATTCAAATACAAAAACCGTAGTGACCACTACGGAAGGATTATATACATGGATAAATTACAAAGATTTATATGCAAGTATAAAAATAAAAAGTATCCGAACCATATCAAGCCTACAAAATTAATCGAGATCTTTGAGAGAGTCGGACACAATTATTTATCAGAAAGTTTGTGTAGAGATTTTATCAAGACTCAAAAATTAAGAGATAGTAAGGACGCGATAACGTCCGATCAAATATTGGATAGATTACAAAGAATAATAGATATACAAAATAATCGATAATGCTTGACACCGAAAGCATGGGAGGTAACAACTAAAATATCACGGTGTATAGATCGCAAATAGTATAGACATAGGAGGCTAATACTATGATTACAATGAAAGAATTTGTGGCAAGCAAGCAGGAAAAAATCCAGAAAAAGCTGCAAAATATATGCATATTTTGTGCCAAAATGCATGGCATATCAATAGAATGTCCTACCGTAGTGACCACTACGGAAAGGAGAACAGCATGACTGATCCAAGCTACAAAGAAACTATGGAATTTGTAGACTCATTGTTCATTAACTGGAACAAGTTAGTCGCAAAAAAACACGGTGTGACAAGCACAGCAAGCAGACTGTTTGAACTTGGAGACTTCATGCACGATGTAATGAAGGAAACGCTGACACAAAAAATGAAAGCGGACAAACAAGCTTGTGTAATACAGAATGGCAGGCAATGGCAAAGGAGAAGAAAATAATGAGTAACATAAGAGTAGATATAGGAGAGTTGTGTACACATTGTTTTGAGGATACAAGTTTCTCAGCAGGCAATGGCAAACGAGTCAATCGTATCCCATCTGATGCAGACGCTAAGATAGTGTCAGACAATACAGAAAACACAATACACATCACTATTAGTGGATATATGTGCCCAGAATGTCGCCTCATAGACTGCGATACATGCGGAAATCCTACGTTGGAAACGGAGGTTACACCGCAGGGAACGGTTGTTTGTGCAGGTTGTATGGAGACGCTAGACGATATGGATCAGCTAGAAATACAGGAGGACGAAAATGAGTAACATGAATGTGATTGAAGACTTGAAAAACAAAGGTATACAAAATACTACTAAATTGTTTGCAGATATTGAAGAACAATTATCTGAAAACCCTGACATGGTACGCGAATTAATAAAGGACTATGTAAAAACTTATGATGTAGATGATTTGACGTTTTGGATTGAGACACAAGGAAAAAATATAGAAGATTATAAATAAAGGAGGACGAACATGTCTAAAGAAACTTACCTAGTTTGTGATATATGTGGGAGTTACGGCTTTAAAAAGTTTAAAAAAGACCCCACAAAACCTGAACCACTCGTCACAACTTGTTCAGGTTGTGAGGAAGAGTTCGGCATGGATTTGATGGAAACGGAAGAAGAACGTTTTAATTTTGCTATGAAACTATTAAGCAAGAAGAAATGAAGGAGGACGAGAATGCCAGATAGAGAAGATATAGTAGCTAAAATTAAAACTTTTCTAGCAACTAATCCATCCGAAGAGGAGATAGAATTGTTTTGTGTAAACGAAATGCTACCTTATGAGAAAAGAAGTATCAATGAAATACTAAAAAAGGAGGACGAAAATGAAAAAGATAAAGAATGATAAAGAAGCTTTAATTGAAGCTTTACAACTGAAAATATATTCTCAAGGCATTAGAGATGCAATGGTAAGTGGTGTTATAGATAAATCATTCTCAGAGTCAAAAAATAGCCGAGAGGCACACCCATATAACGAAGGGTGGAAATTTGGAATCAAATTATGTGATGAAAAGGAGGAGATAGATAGACAAGTAAACAGATAAACATGCAAAGCATTAAGGAGGTAGAGCATGGTTATAAAAGAAAGGGTAGCAGGCGAGATCATACAGGCAAACGGCTGCTATACAAACCAAAGTTTTGCAGGTGTTCACACTAGCAAACTAAACAGGAATGCACTAGGGCCTGCGGACACGGAGAAAGCGGTGTTGGTTGTCCAGAATTCTCAAAACCAAAAGATAGGCGACATGCACGCAACCTATGCACCACAACTCACATGTCCCACATCATGTCCGTTCTATCCAGACATATACGGAGACATCCGAGATCCAGAACAACGTGTAATGATACAAGTAGAACTGGCAGAGATAGAGGCACAGAAGATAGACGAGTTGCCGGCAAACAAAAACCTACGTGTCCATGTGGTAGGAGATAGCGACAACCATATATCAGCCAACCTCATAGGTAGTGCAATGGTACGCTACGGTCTGCGGTCAGAAAACAACTCGGTAGCATACACATACACGCATTCCTGGGCGAAAGTCCACGAGTCAGAATGGAAGGGAGCAAATGTCATTGCAAGTTGTGAGACACCGCAAGATATCAAGGACGCAAGAAAGCAGGGATATGCATGCGAATGGACGTACAAAGAGCATGCTACAAGGAAAGTACACGAACGTGACGGTATCAAGGTACTACCATGTCCAAACAACTTCAATGCGGACGTAAAATGTACAGACTGTATGAAATGTGCAGACCTAAAATTACTAAAGAAAAACGAATGGGTAATAGGCTTATCCATTCACGGTGCAACAAAACTAGCAAACAAGTCTATTGAAAGGAGGCAATAGCATACACAAATTAACTTTAGTGACCACTAAGGAGGTCAACAGTGAGTAAAAAACTTACATCAAAAGATATTATAAAGAAAAAACTTAACGAAGAACTTGCGAAGGAGGGCAAGAAGGTAAACAATAAATGGTTTGACGATCATATAACAACAATCAGATATTCTGATGTAAAAAACAAAAAGAAGGAAAAGAAGAATGAGTAAATCATATAAACCAATAAAGTTATATTCTGAAGATTCAGAGGCAACATTAGAAACTTGTCTTGAATTAGTAAGGGAGGGATTGTTGGAATATTACAGTCTCACAGAAACTTACACACCTGATGAAATGATGGATACACAATATGCTTTTGAGGCAATTGAAAACTTTGTTCTGAAAGCAATTAAGAAGGAGACAAATTAATATGCAAACATTTTTACCATATGCGGATTTTAAAAAATCAGCACAATGCTTAGACTATAAAAGATTAGGTAAGCAAAGAGTCGAGGCTTTTCAGGTCTACAAGATTGTATCTGGTCAACGCACAACAGGTGGCTGGATCAATCATCCCATTGTCAAAATGTGGATGGGGTACCCAGATGCATTAGCAGATTATCACAATACCATGATTACAGAATGGGTTGATCGTGGTTATAACAACACAATGGAATACATAGATGTTCCAGATCAATACTTCGTTCCAGAATGGATGGGTTATTTTCTTGTTCATTTGTCACACCAATCTAATTTATTAAAAAAAGATCCACAGTTTTACAGCCAATATAACTGGAATGTTTCTGATGATCTTCCATATTATTGGTGGGATGATGATAGCGGTATTGTTGATGCAGGAGCGGTACGTTTTGATAGTAAATTAGTAAAAAAGGAGACAAATAATGGTTAGATTAACAACAGAAGAAACAAAACAAACTAAATATAAGGACACATTTAAATTAGTGGGCCGTAAAATTGTAGGCATAAGATGGCTCACAAAAAACGAATCAGATTATCTTTTTGGGTGGTATCATCAACCAATTGTAATATTACTTGATGATGGTACACGTTTAATTCCACAATCAGATGATGAAGGTAATGATGCAGGAGCAATTTATATATTACCTGATGATCCAGAAAAAGAAGATGACGTTATGTACGTTCAAAGGTTTTAGGAGTAAAACATGGAAAATGAGACATTAATTAACAACACAAAGTTTGAGGTTATAACACTTTTACTTGCAACAGATTTACAAGGAGCAAATGAAGTAGGTCGTAACACAAAAGGCATATCAGCTTTAGATGAACTGGTACCACTGTTAGACAAACTTCAATACTCAGTGCTTTTAGATTATGGAAATGGAACAGAATATTATTTAACTACTAAGGAGAACTCAAATGAGTAATACAACAGAAAGAACACAGAAAACTAAAAGGTTAGCTGAAGAAATATATGACAAATATTTGCCATATGCTAGTCGTGAAATTGCAAGTTTAATACACGAGATAGAAGTAAAAAAATCTATGATTGGTTTTGAACATGATCTTCAGATAAAAAATATAGACATAAAACCAGATGAAATTTGGATAGAACATGAAACTCATGAATTACCAAAACCTAAATTTGATTTGTACAAAGAAATTAATATTTTTGATGATCTTATGAAACAATTTCTTGTTGAATGTTTATTAGATTGGTCAAATGAAACTTTTAATACAGCTTGTGAAAATATATTTACAAATCATCCAAATCAAAAATTGTTAGATAGTTTTTATAAAGATTTAAAACATAATGAAACTGTGTATTGGCAAGAAAAATTTGAAGAATTTAATCCAGATCTGGATTGGCCTGATAAAAATATTAACTACGATTTGGGCTGGTAAAGTTAACACATTAAAAATTAGGGGGTGTGAGTCAAAATATTACATTGTGTAGATTGCATACATTACAACGTGTCAACTAAGGAGGACACTATGGATGAGAAAAAAATGACAAAAGATGAAATTTCTAAAAGTAAAACTGTTTATTGGAATCCTTTTAGAGCATGGTATAAAAATTTAGGTGTTAAAGAACGTGATGCTCTTCAAGATCTGTTCCTAGAATATAGGTATAGATATAATTTAACAGGAAAACAGGCCTATATGAAGTACGTAAACGAAAGTTTGCTAATGGCCTCAGAGGAAGAATACGTATTTCCTTATGATGTAAGAAGATTGTTAGCCAATGGTAATTCCAAACCTTTTATAAATTTGTTCTTGCGTTGGACAGGACATGACAGAGATCGTGTTCATACCAGCAAAATTATTGCTCGAACAAAAAAATATTTAAGAAATTTTGAGCCAGCAACTGAATCAAAAAACAGCCTTTCAAAGGCCCCAGATCTGAAAGAATCAGTAGAAAAACTTTCTCATGATGAAGATGATCATTCATACCAGTGGGGAAACTTACGTAAAAGAGAACGTATTTATTCACAGATAGTACGAGTTAGATTAAAAAATGAAAATCAACTGTATTACAACATAAAAAGATATCTGATCGGTCTTCCAATTGCATTTAATAATGATACTTTTACAGCAGATGTACGAGTTAGGTTAACACAAGGTAAAGGTACACATAACTATGTAGACATAGATAATGCTCCTTATTTACCAGTACGTGTGCAAGATCATTTAGTTTCTGTTCTTAGCGGTATTGAGGTAGGTGTGTTAACAGAAAAACCGGGATTTAATTCTTTTGAAGTGTTAGAGACAATTGATTCATTAGATATTGATAAACCTGAGCCATTGATAGAGCCTGATGAAACACCTGAGATTGTAGTTAATGATAATATAAAAACATTACCTTTAATTAATTTTGGCATAGGTAAACTTACCATAAAACTTATTATTGAAAAACAGCCATAAGGAGAAGACAATGAGCGATCATCCTGATTGGTTTAAAACATATATTAGACAAGAATATCTGAAAGAAGAAATTCCTAAAGAAATAGAACAACTTAAGAAAGATATTGCAGAATTAAAAAAGGATATGAAAGAAAAAAATGGTAACAAAGTGGAATAAAAATTTTACAACACACAGAACAGGTTGTAACAAATGTAGTGGGACAGGGTGGAGACTATTAAGTAACCAAGATCCTGTTTGGTGTGATTGTCGGCCAAAAAAATTTACCCTTAAAGATAAACACACTAAAGAACGTGGCAAACTAACACCTAAAATGCGTGTTGCTGTCCTAGAAAGAGACAGATGGGTATGTCGTATGTGTGGTCATGGCACAGCATACTCTAACAATTATGTTGAAGGAACAGAGTTAGAAGTTGACCACATACATCCTGTATCTGATAACGGCCAAACTACAATGGATAACCTACAGGTTCTGTGCAAGCCATGTAACAGAGGCAAAGGTTCAAGACAAATTAACCCTGACGTTGACAACTAGTTAACAATTTTTATACAATTTACCTATAATTTTATTTTTATTCTAAGGAGGTAAAAATATGAGCATGAACGAAAAAGAATTTATTTTAATGGTGCAATATGCCATGGAGAGAGACACTATTACTGAGATAGCAAGAAAGCTAAGTTATTCTAGGAATACTATCTACAAAAAATTTGATGAATTTGAAATTCCTTTTACTCCTAGTGAGAGGAACGTAGAATCTATGGCTACACTAAGCCCACTATTAGCAGACATTCAGTTTGATATGAAGACTCTTAACGAGTTAGAACTTGCTATGGAAGATTGGATGACCACAGGACATGAAGTAATAATTAAAATAAAACTGGCAAAAGATTCAATCATAAATAGAAAGATACCTATCCCGGTATAAAAAAATAAGAGGGATCGCATATACGAGACGATCCCCCTTATAAAGGAGGCAAACACATTGAATGAGAAATGTGTACGCATTTTTATTGTACACATTTACTCCTATAAATTGCAAATTTACTAGAATTTTATTTAAAACAAGGGAGAAAATATGAGCAAACAATTTGATGAGGCAAGTCAGATCTTATATGAACAGACTGGTCTTTACATTGAAGAAGTAATTTCAATGATACGAGGGTTAGAAAAAAAAGTTGATAGTCTTGAACAATCAGTTCGTTCTTTAGAAGATGGAGATGTAGAACTTTATGGACAAATCAACGATAGCAACATAAGCAAAAATACTTTAGAAAGAAAAGTTGATAGTTTTATTAATCAAGTTAAACCAATAATTAGTTTATTAAAAATAGGAGGACAGAATGAGCCACGAAGGTAATGACCAGATGAATGACCAACTTAGAGATGAATTAGCCGATCCACGTATACGTGCAAGAATTAAGGTTGGTACTAATTCTAAACACGAGATCCAATGGGAGGCATCTGTGGAAATTGTTGACTCGTTAAGCGAGATAGAAACAGTTGTTCCATTAACACTAGAAAAATCTGATTTACTCGTAGACTACTTACGAAGAAGATACGATTCATATGGAGGAGGATATTAATATGCCTAAATTTAATGTAGAAGATTATGAAATGGTAAAGGATAGGATCCCATTGTTTTTGGAAAAATATCCAGAGGGAAGAATTAACACAGAAGTTATTTCTGAAAACAATGGAGTAACAATGAAGGCTTACCTATATAAAAGCCTTGAGGAACAAGTTAGTTGTGCTCCTTTGAGTACAGGTATTGCAAGAGAAGTTCCCGGAGGTTTCATTGACAAGTACTACGAAAATTGCGAAACATCTGCTATAGGTAGGGCCTTAGCTAACATTAATTTATATAGTGGAGACAGACCTTCTTATGAGGAGATGAACTCTGCTAAGTCAATGAAAGAGACTAAGAGTACAACTACGTCTTCCTCTAAGCCTACGAGCCCACCTAAATTAAACAATCCAAGTGGTTCTCCTAGTGTTAAACAAACTGTTTGGATAAAAGCATTTGTTGATGCAGGTATATTAGCTAAAGAAGATTACTTTGATGAGAATAATCAGATCCTTTTAACTTCTAGTGGAGCAAGTGAAACTATGGATGTTGTTTTCAATCAAGGGTCATGGAATAACTTCCAAAAAGACAACCCTGAAAAAGCAAAAG
>VTLG01006479.1_pt1 | contig 14199 bp, 2 predicted proteins | sample 4694571 | NCBI WGS metagenome assembly VTLG01 (sample SAMN12604809, study PRJNA352737) | marine metagenome | biome: ENVO:00000447; feature: ENVO:00000209|ENVO:00000569|ENVO:01000036; material: ENVO:00002151; isolation source: viral sequences binned using virsorter ...
CTGGTTATTCTGCTACACCTGGTGGCGGTGGTCAAATAGGTAGACAAACAGCAACTGGTGCTTCATCTATTGCAGATGCTAAGTTCTATGTAATGAACTCTGCATATGAAGTATTCAAATGTCTTTATAATGGAGAGAATCCATCTAACACAACTGGACAGAACGCAACAGAGGAACCAACCGTAGCTGGTGGTAACTATGATTCTGCAACTGGTCTTTACACAGAGACAACTGGTGCAGGATACATCTGGAAGTATATGTATACTATCCCTACTGATGATGTTCTTAAGTTCTTATCATCAGATTTTATGCCAATCGTTCTTCCTGCTAACGCTTCTAGAACAACTGTTACTGGATTGGCAACTGCTGGAGCATGTGATGTTGCTCTTATTGAGGACGCTGGAAGTGGACTTCCTGCATCACAAACTCTATACACAAGTATTAAAGGTGATGGATCAAACGGTATTGTAAAATTTGTTACAAATGGTTCTGGTACAATCACATCTGCTGAGATTCAAGCTCGTGGATCAGGTTATACCTATGCTAACGTATTGTTTACAAATGGTAATCTATTCTCTAACGCAGGATTATCATCTGCTGTAGCAACAGGTGGATCTGCTGTTGGATCTATTAAAATAATTCTTCCACCAGAAGGTGGACATGGTTCTGATCATGAGACAGAACTAAATGGTAAGCGTGTTATGACTAATATCCGTCTTACATATTCAGAGGGTTCTGGAGACTTCCCTGTAGATAACGATTTCCGTCGTATTGGTATCATCGCTGATCCATATAACTGGGGAACAACTACATTCTCAACTGCTGATACATTATCTGGATTGAAAGCAGTCAAGATAACAGGTGCTTCTGCAGATTATTCAGTTGACGAGAAGATTACTCAGACTGTAACTGGTGGTACTGCATATGGTACAGTTGTATCATGGACATTAGACAGTGGTTCTACAACTGCTGGTGTTCTTAAGTACATCCAAACAAATGATTCACATACTGATCAAGGTATTGTTAGAGCATTTGAATCAAATGGTTCTAATGCAATTACTGGTGAAGAGTCAACTGCATCTGGTAACGTAGATACAAGTTATGGTAGTGCTTTATTAGGAGTAACATTCTCTAGCGGTCTTGCTGCTCCAGAAGTTGAGAATAACTCAGGTGATGTAATTTATGTAGAAAACAGAAGACTAATTACTCGTGCACCTGACCAGATAGAAGATATCAAGTTAGTAATTGAATTCTAATATTAAAAAACTTCGCTAAATAATATGACGAGAATACTAGTTATATTGGCGGGAGTACAATGCCTCAAAAGACGAATCTTAATGTAAGCCCATACTACGAGGATTTTGATGCGAATAAGAATTTTTATAAAATTCTATTTCGTCCAGGATTTTCTATACAAGGTAGAGAATTAACACAAGTACAATCTATTCTTCAGAATCAGGTTGAAAGTTTTGGTAAATATGCTTTCAAGCAAGGAGAATTGGTAATACCTGGTGAGGTAGGATTAAACACAAAGTTAGACTATGTAAAATTATCCTCAGTATCTGAGGTTGCAGTATCAGAAGGAAATGATATTGTATATAAAAAGTATGATATCTCTCAGTTGATTGGGCAACAACTAGAGGGATTGACTTCTGGTGTCAAGGCTACTATTCTCGCAACTAAGTTATCAACAGAAACATCCGCAGATACATTATTTGTTAACTATATCAACAGTGGTTCGTCTAATACTGAGACTACTTTTAGACAGGGTGAGACTCTAGAGGTAGTTGATGGTGTCAATACTCCTTTACTTGTAGTTGGAACTGATGGAAGTGTACTTCCTACTAGTATTTCTGTTACTAATCCTGATACTGGAGAAGTAACATCCTTAGAAAGTCCTGCAATGGGATTTGGTTCTGCTGTCAAGGTAGAGGAAGGTATCTATTTTGTTAATGGATATTTTGTAAGAAATGATGAAGAACTTTTAGTTATTGAAGAGTATTATAATAAACCATCAGCAAAAATTGGATTTATTATTAAAGAGGAGATTGTAACTCCAGAAGAGGATGCATCTCTATACGATAATGCAATAGGATCTGCAAACTATACTGCACCTGGTGCAAATAGATTAAAAATATCTCTATCACTAAAAGAATTTGCACTTGGTGCAATTACTGATAAGAATTTTATACAACTTCTTACTGTATCAAGAGGACTTGTACAAAGTAAAGTATCTACTACAGACTTTAGTGTATTAGAACAAACACTTGCTCGTAGAACATTTGATGAGTCAGGTGATTATGTTGTAGAAAATTTTGATATTGATGTAAGAGAGTTGGCACAAAAAGATGGCAACAGAGGTATCTTTGGTGCTGATGAGTTTGGATTATACAATGGATATAGTCTTGGTGATGCATCTAGAAAAATGATTGCAAGCATCGGACCTGGCAAGGCATATATCAAAGGTTATGAGATTGTCAATAAAGAGACTAAGTATCTTGAAATAAACAAAGCAAGAGAGAGTCTCTCTACTGATAATGTAAATTTAAAATCAAGAGGTTTACCAACATATAATATTACTAACGTATTTGGTAGCGTTCCTTTAAACAAGGAAGGATCTGATCTTACTGCATATCCTGATATATTCTTATACAATACATTCAATGATGGATCTATTGGATTAAGCAATACAGAACTAAGCACAGATCATAGACAAACAATTAGTAGAAGAGGAAAATTATTTTCATCTGATGATGGCATCAAAACTATCACTATTCAAGTTACGAGTGCTACAACATTAATTGGTGCAGTTACAGATACTACATTCCAAACACAATTTGGAACTTTATATTACATCAAGACTAGAGCTGATGGTGGTTCACCTACAGCAATTGGTTCTTTTAAAACATTATCATTTGCTACAACTAACAAACCACTTGTTAATTCATCAGAGTCTGTTCAGTACCTAGAACTTACAATATTTGGTTCTAAAGATGAATTAGAACTATTATTGCTAGAGTATGATTTAGCAGACGATGAATACAAGAGAAAGATATTCTTAACACAGAATGCTGCTCAAGCAAACTCAGGTGATGAGTTTGGATTCATAGTAGATTACTCTCCCACTATCACTCCTGTAATTGGTAAAGTTAAACCTAGTAACTTTACAGTAAAAGAGAGAGGTAGTGGATTTAATCCAGACTCTGATGTGGTTTTATCAAAAGGTCGTCTTGCTGCAGGAACTAGTGCATATAATACAACATTTGGATTCTCATACTTTGATCCACAGTTCTTTACTAAGATTATCTTAGAAAATAGTCCTACAGGAACTAATGCATTTGATGAAGGTAGTTATGTATTTGGTATTCAGAGTAAGGCATATGGTGTTGTAGAAGGTTCATCAACTGGTAGTTATTCTACTGGTAAAATATTATTTGTAAAAACACTATCAGGTAAGTTTTTATCAGGTGAGACAATACAAGATGAAGGAGGAAACACTGTAAGGATTGCAAAAGATAATACAATCTCTCACTTTGTTGTTCAGAATAGAGGACTAGGATATGCAGATGGTGCTACTCTATTAATTAATGGTCTAGAATTTGATAGTTCTAAAATTTCAATATCTAGAACTAACGATGGTAAAATTTACAAAGCAGCAATAACTAATAGATCTGCTGTAGGTATTGAGTATGCTCAACCTCCTGCAATAACAGTTCAGAATCCAGCAAGTGCTGGTGCACCTAACTCAGCTGCATCTGTTGTACCTGTTCTATTCAGAAACACTGTTACTACATATACACCACAGAATGTTAAGTCTATTGGTGGTACATATGGTGCAGGAAATGAGAATGTATTTTCAGCAGACGTTGTTGTAGATAGTCAAAAGTATTCTGAGATTAAGACTGTAACTGACTACACATTCTTTGGTGGAAAAGGATCTAACTTTATTGAGTCAACAAGTTTTAGTGCTGATGCATCAACTGCTGTTCAGCAAGGTGATCTTGTACAATTCTCAGATGACGATAATAATCTTGTTAGAGCAGTTGTACAGTATGCAACAGAACAACAAGGATCATATAAATCTAGAATTTACTTAGACACAGCTTTACCAGGTGCAGTTACTAATGCTAGTATCGTAAGATTGCGTCCAAAGGTGGACAATTCTACAAGTGGCACACTATTATACTCAACTGGCAGTAAGCAAGTTTCTCAAGTTTCTGCTGGTGGTGATGATACTAAGATCAAGTATTACTTCCGTAGAGATTTTGTAACTACTGCATCTAGTTCTGGTGGTGTGATAACATTTGCTGCACAGTTACCATTTGGTACACAAAGATTTGCTGCATATCGTGAGGAGAACTTTATAATTACAATTCTAGATGCTGGCGATGCACCTGATATTATAAAAGGTGATATCATCTATGTTGAGTCTGATAATGTAGAAATTACTTCGTCAACAGATACTGCTAGTGGTCTCACATCTGGTAGTATTAGTTTACAACTACCATTGAATTATTTTGGAACTATTCCATCTAATGGATCATTCCCTAAACTTAAATTGACTGCAACTCTTGAAGTATCTAATGCAAAACCAAGACTCAAGACTGCCATCAAGAATAAGAGAATTACTGTTACATCTGCTGGTGACCGTATAGTACCATTAAGAGGTACAGATTATGATAGTGAAGCAGTAGAAATACTTTCATACTCTGATGCATACAAACTAAGATATGTTTACGAGGGAACATCATCACAACCTCCTGAGATTGATACTGCTGGTAATTTAATTTCTGGTACAGATGTAACATCTAGATATACATTTGATAATGGACAAAGAGATACAATATATGACGTCTCTAGAATAGTTTTAAAACCTGGTTTTGAAGAAACTACAGGTCAACTTGTTATTGCTTTTGATTACTTTGAGCATTCGCAAGGTGACTTTGTAACCATAGACAGTTACTTGCATGATGCAGGAGTTCCAGAGGATGAAATTCCAGACTTTAACTCTTCTGTCTTAGGTATAGTAGAACTTAAAAATGTAATTGACTTTAGACCAAAGGTAGATAGCACTGCTATTATACCAGGTTTCTTAAACAAATCATTATTAGAAATTACAGATAGTCCATTTTCTGGTGCTGGTGCTGTAGTTTCTAGCACCCCTGCTCCTGATACAAACCTAGAATATACATTCTCATTCAGTCAGAAGCAATATCTAGATCGTATTGATGGTATATTCTTAGATAAGAAAGGTCAGTTTATAGTTAAGGAAGGTAACTCATCTCTCAATCCTACAAAACCAGATCCAATAGAAGATGCTGTACCATTGTTCTATGCATATATTCCTGCATTTACTAAGACAAGTAAAGATGTAAGACTCACTCCTGTTGATAATCGTCGTTACACAATGCGTGACATTGGTAAGTTAGAGAAACGTATTGAGAGATTAGAATACTACACCACACTTAGCATACTAGAACAGCAAGCACTTAACATGCAAGTTAAGGATGAGATTGGTCTAGACAGATTCAAGTCTGGTTTCTTTGTTGATAACTTTGAGGCACATAAAGTTGGTAATCTTAGATCTCTTGATTACAAATGTTCTGTAGATCCACAGCAATCAGTTCTACGTCCACAATCTAAAGAAGATTCTATTCATCTTGGAGAGGTCAATACTAGAAATGATCAAAGAGCAGTTTCTGGATATCAGAAGTCTGGACATATGATAACATTGCCTTATCAATCATTATCTTTACTAGGAAATGATTTTGCATCTGCTACATTGAATCCCAATCCGTTTGTTGTTTTACAATATGTTGGTGATAGTCATGTATCTCCATCAGTAGATCAATGGTATGATCAGTCTATTGAACCAGTTGTTGTAGATACTAATACAGATCTGTATAATATTTTCTTAGCAAAAGAGAATGTAAAAGAGAGTTTCTCTAGTATTCACAATTCATTTATTGTAAACTGGGTAGGTGCTTCATCATCATTTACAAGTATTAATTCTCTTGGTGGTGTAAACTCACAGATTGCTAACACATCTGTACAAACTGCATCTGTTGGTAGTACATCTAATATCAGTCCACAGAATAATGAAGTAGGAAAAGGTGTACAAACTAAGACTGTAAATGGTAGTTTAGTATCAACATCATTATCATTATTTGCTAGAAGTATACCTATCAAATTTAATGTTGGTAGAATGAAACCCAACACAAGAATCTATGTATTCTTAGAAGGTAGAGATATTAGTCGTTGGGTCAATCCAGATTTAAGATTTTCTGGCGTTGCTGGTAATTCTCTATCTGCATTCAACGGTCCTATCACAACAGATGAATATGGAAATGCTAGTGGTCTAATAGTTTTACCAGCTGGATATCCACCAGCTGAAAATGCTGTATGGACTGGAGATGTTGACAACCTATCTTATGACTCAGATTCTGAGCAAGTAACTTTGACTGCAGGAACACTAACATTCAGATTTACATCTAGTGCTACTAATGAAGCAAAAGAGGGAGTAGATTCTTATAGTGAAGTTAAGTATTATGCTACAGGTATTTTACCACAAAATCCTGATAGTATTATCTCTACTAAACCAGCAATCTTTAAATCAAATGAGGGTGTGCAGTTAATTGAAAGTAATACTGACAATCCTGTAAGACCTAATCCTCTTGCACAGACATTTAAAATTGAAAACTTTGATGGTGGAGTATTTGTTACAGGACTGGATTTATTCTTTAGTAAGAAGAGTACAAATATACCGATCAAAACTTATATCACAAACGTAGATGCAGAAAAACCAGGCAAGAGTATAGTACCTGGCAGTGAAAAAACATTATCACCAAACACATTCCTTAAGTGTTTTGCTAGTGGTAATATATCAATAACCAAAGGTGAAACTGTAACAGGTAATTCTTCTGCTGCTTCAGGTCCTATACTTCAAGTATTTGACAAGAACAATGTTGAATTAGTTGCTACTGCATCTGGTAGATATAGTCTTACAAACGAACAATGTTATACTGTTGTTCTTAGCAATCATAATGGTAAATCTTTCACTCCTAATGAGGGACTAACAATTCCATCAGTGACTCTTGCTAATGCAACAAACAATACAGATTTAGTATTAACTATCGCAAAAGATAGTGGTAAATTATCTGATATTAAGATTACAAATCCTGGTCTTAATTATGATAGTGCAATTCTAACAATAGAGAGTCCACAATTACCTGGCGGATCTACTGCTACAGCAAGCATAGAAGTTTCTGGTGGTAAAATTTATAATGCTGAAATAGCACTTAGTGGATTTGGATATACAGAAGCACCATCAGTTGTTGTCAAAGGCGTCGGAAATGGTGCTGGTGGATGTGAAATACAAACCTTTATAGAAATAGATACACCAGCAGTTAGAATGGGTGTAGCGGTTGATACAGAGGGTGTTACACAATCAACAACTCCTACAAACTTTATGTTTGAGTATCCAGTATATTTACAGAATGATACTGAGTATGCTCTTGTAGTAGAAACTGATTCTATAGATTATAAGTTATGGTCATCTAAATTAGGAGAGACCGACATATCAACAAGTACGGTTATAACAACTCAACCTTCATTAGGTTCGGTTTACCGATCACAAAACACTGAAAGTTGGACAGAGGATATATTTGAAGATCTTAAGTTTACTTTATATCGTGCAGAGTTTAATATTACTAGACCAGCAGAATTATTACTTAAGAACGAAAGCACAGGTTATGAACTTTTAGAATCAAATCCATTTGAAACTAATGCAAGTGCAAATACAAATTCTACTTCTAAGTTATTCAAAAATAATAACTCTATCATTAAAGTATCTCATAGAGATCATGGATTTGAAGATAGTGGTAAGTCATATGTATTCTACAAAAATGCACTAGAAACTGGTGGTATCACACAATCAATATTGAATAGTACATTATTTGAAGTAACAAATTCTGGTATTGACACATATAACATAACATCTAGTTCACAATCTGCTGCTAATGCAATAGGTGGTGGAGATGTTGTCTATGCTTCTTATAATAGAAAGTATGAAACATTGTATCCACAAATTCATTATCTATCATTTACTGGAACTAAGTTAGAAACATCAGTTAAGACAACAAATGTAATTCCTGTTGATTCTACTACAACTAATTACACATCATATTCAACATCTGATTATGAGAAAACATTTTTAAATGAACCACATTACTTTACTAATCAAAAATTTGTTGCTTCTAGAATAAATGAGACTTTGAATAATTTGACAGAATCTTTGACATATAAAATGTCATTGTCGTCTACTAAGTCTTATTTGAGTCCAATAATAGATTTATCAAGTGCTACTGTAAAAACATCTTCTAATAGAATAGAAAATGCTACAGGTCAGGAAGGTAGATTTGGTAGAAAGGATCAGATAATAAAATTCTATCCTGTTTATCAATTTAATCTTGCTGGTAATGCTGGCACTCAAATACAACCAGATCAGTCAATAGTTGGAGCAACAACTAAAACTACTGGAACTATTGCAAGAGTAAATGGTAATGTTGTTTACGTTAGAGTTAAGACAAGTCAGTTCTTCCAAAAAGGAGAAACCGTAACTCTTGGAAATCAATCTTCTCTAACTAGTGTTACTGTTGATTCTAATCCATCACAAGTATTCTTTAGTATAGATCAAGCATCAACTATTGTTGCAAGAAATCCATCTATCATATTAGAAACATATGATAATATCATCACTGGTAAAACTACTATATGGAATAGTCAAACTCAGGAGTTAACATTGAAAGTTGATGTGCAACCAATCAATGATGACTTCAATGGTAGAATAATTGACAATGTTCTATACAATAGAAACTCTGTAACTACAGATCAAATTGCAGATATTTTCCGTGTTGGTGATTTTATCAAGTATCCTAATCAATCAGATGAAGAAGCATCATATTTAGAAGTTGGTTCTGTTACATATGAATCTGGTGTTGACTTTGTTTCTGAAGATACATCTAAAAATAGTTCTTCTATTGCTAAGTATGTCACCAAAGAAGTTTCAATACAGAGTCCAGCATCTGCTATTGATGTTCATCTCTTAGCAAATGTTAAAGATATTGGTAACATACAAGTTCTTTACAGATTCAAGAAAGCTTCTAGTCAAGAGAACTTTGAGGATATAGATTGGGAATACTTTAATGGAGATGGATCACCTGATATATTTGAAATTGCAACAAGTGAAAACTCAATATCTAGTATTGTAGAAAAGCAATCATCATATCAAGATCTGAAATATAGCATTGCTGATCTACCAGAATTCTCGTCATTTGCAGTCAAAGTTATCATGCGTGGTGTTGATCCATCGTTTGTACCTAAGATTCAAGACATAAGGGCAGTAGCCTCATTCTAATTTCCGCATATGGATTATTTGAAGGTTGAAGGACATGATGGTCTTGTAAGAGACCAAAAGACAGGTGCCATCTTAAATTTGGACGATTCTGCTATAGAAGCAAGAAGAAAGTCTAAACACTTAGGTTCCGCATTGGATGACATAAATATGTTGAAGAATGAAGTGTCTGAAATAAAGTCCTTATTAAGAGAGTTAATCCAAAATGCCAGCAATACAAGTCGCTAAATCGGATACCTTTGAGACCCAAAGGCAGAAGATTAATCAAATAGGAGCAGATATATTCCAAGTCACTGCTGGTGGCACGGATTTATCTACAGGTAACTTAAAATTAGGTGATGGTACGAGACAGTCTCCATCGTTAGCTTTCACTACAGATGAAAAGTTAGGTATCTACAAAGCAGGAACTACAACACTTGGTTTTGTTGCTTTAGAAAAGAAATTAATTGACATATCTGCAACTGATGTAAAGTATTACAAAGACATCATTATACAACAGAAAAAATTAGAAGATACTGGTCTTTTTATAAATGACGTTGGACAAAATTATGATGCTGGTAGTTACACAGAAGTTCCAGTATTAGGTGGTACTGGTGATAATGCTTTACTTGACATTGTAGTTGTTCCTTTTTCTGGATCAATTACACAACAAGGTAAGAACTATGTTGCTGGAACTAACTATACTGGAATAGCATTAACTGGTGGAAATGGTACAGGAGCAACTTGTAATTTTGAAGTTCCTGCTTTAGAGGGTGTGATAACAAATGCTGGATCTGCATATGCTCCTGCAGTATACTCTAATGTTTCTCTGACTGGAGGAACTGGTAGTGGTGCAACTGCAGAAGTCACAATTACTGGTACTACAACTTTACCAGCAACTGTACAGACACCTGGTTCTGGATATGTAGATGGCACATACTCATCAGTTGCATTTTACAACATCCCAACACAAACATTTACAGTAACAACAAGTGGAGGTCCTGGCACATATCAATACGTTATAGATGGTGCGACAACTCCAACTCTTAATTTAATTGCTGGTAATACATATCGTTTTGATTTATCAGATGCTAGTAATGTCACACACCCAATGTATTTTCATGGTGCTGGTGATGAATTAAATGCTCTGGACTTAACAAATTACTTACAAGTTCCTATGGGTGTAGAAGGAACAGCAGGAGCATTTGTAGATTTAATTATATTTCCTAGTGCTGCGACTGGTAGTGTTGGATATGCATGTTCTAACCACTCTGGAATGGGTGGAACTATAAACCACACAACTGGAACTGTAGGAGTTTATGGTAGAGGTGCTTTTGGTGACGTTACTATTTCTGGTGGAGTAGTAACAGGGATTGATATAACTAGTGCTGGTACTGGATATAAACAAGGAGACACGTTCTTTTCTGTAAATATAGATCTTGGTGGAACTGGATCTGGAATGGTAGGTTTAGTTGGAACTCCTACTTATACAGGTACTGTAACAAATGTTGTCATTCAAAGTCAAGGACAGAACTATGAAGGTGGAGACATATTATCAGCAACAGATGCTAGTTTAGGTGGTGGTGGTGGATCTGGATTTGCATATACTATTGGAGTAACGCCAGGCGGAATTAGTGAATTTGAATTTGCAACTTATGGAGATAATTATCAGATAAATGATGTTCTACAATTACCAGGTGCAACTACTGGTGTTAGTGCTTATATACCAGGCACATTGAATGGAGTTAATGTAACTCTTGGAACAGGAACAGGATTTACAGTTCCTGATGGTTCTAGATTAGAAGTAGGAATGTCAATTCTTACTGAAGCAGGAAGTACAGGTGATATTGGTCAAGGTGTTACTATAACAGCAATAAACGGAAACGTAGTTACAGTATCTCAACCTCCTGCAACTGCTGGTGCTGCAATTTTAACATTCACATCTGTTGACTCATTAAATGTTCCTCTTACCTCTGTGGTCGGTCTCTCAGTTGGAGATATAATTACACAAACTTCTGGTAACGCAGTATTAGCACCTAATACAACAATTGGATCAATTGATGCCATCAACAATATTATAACTTTATCTGGTCAAGCAACAGAACCAGGTACTGCGGTATTGAGTTTTACTCCAGTGTTTGGTATTGGTACACAGACATTCCAGTTTACAATTCAGAGACTAGGATCTATTGATACAGCAGTTATTTCTGGAACTAATGCTGGAAATGGATATTCTGAAAACGATGTACTTACAATAGATCCTACTAACTTAGTTTCTGCAGAAGAGAAAGTTGTAACATATAAAAATATTCAAACTCTTACGTTTAACGGGACTATTACAGCAGGGACTTTCACAACAGCACAGACAGTTGCTGAACCAGATGGTACTATAGTTACTTTTATTCCCACAGGATCAACAATTCTAGGAGAAGCAAACGCAGATTATGGTAGTTCTGTATCTGCTAGTGGTGGTAATGGTAGTGGAGTAACATTTAGTGTAACCAGAGATGCACAGGGTGTATCTACAGTTCAAGTTACTGATGGTGGATTGGGTTATGAAGTTGGTGATACACTAACAATTTCTGGAACCAATGTTGGAGGTACTTCTCCAGCTGATGATATTACCATACAGGTTGATAGTGTTACAGCAACTGAAGATTATACAATTCTTCAAGTAAACGAGGCTGGTGGTAATACAACAAATATTGTTATTGAGGTAAACGATGTACAGACTGGATTTGCAGCATCTACTGTAATCAATAGATCTGGTGGAGCAGGAAATTATACAGTTAACACATCGGTTGATGATGATATATTTTTAATTGATGGTGTATTTACTCCCAATTTAACATTCTATGTTGGTAGCACATATAAATTTGATCTAGCAGATGGATCATTAGCAGCAGATACTTTTGCATTAAGTTCATTTGAAGGAGGTAAACACGCACCATCTCTAGTAGAAAATGTAGTTGCCACTGTAGCAACTAATAGTAAAGTTATTTCTGTTACATCAGTAGCTGGAATTGCTGTAGGAATGGAAGTTACTGGAACTGGTGTCGGTAATCTTAATGCAATTACAAGAGTTGTAAGTATAGACTCAGGTGCTAACACTGTTACTGTAGATGAGTTCCCGATAAGTGATGGATCAATAACCTTAACATTTAATGGTCCTGAATATACAGATGGTGTTGTCAGAGATGTAGATTCTCTAACAATAAAAGTAGGATCTAGTACACCAACACTCTACTACTATTCATTAGAAAATGCAGGATATGGTGGCAATGCTTCAATAACTATAGATCCAAATAATCCAAAAGTATTTGGTAGTGGATTTGAAATCATAGTTCAATCAATTGCATCTACAGATATAATTGTTGCTGATATTGATGCAGGGGTTCTATCTGCTGTGACTTTTTCTGGAACTGATTTTAGTGTTTCTAGCGGTGAAGTTACAGGAGTATTGACTGCACCAAGTATTACTGGTGACATTGCAACACTTCAAAGTATAAATTCTACTGGTAATCTTACCATGACTGCTGTTAATACAGTGCAAAATGGTAATTTCTTTATAGGATCCACACCACAAACAAACGTATTAGATATTGTAGGAAATACAGGAGACCTAACAACAAGTGGATTTGTTAAAACTCTAGACAAATTTAACAGTAATGATCAACTTCTAATAGAAGATAATAACATATCATCATTCTCTGGTTTTGATGTTCTTATATCTCCAGCAGCAACAAGAGTTGCAAAGATAAACACAACGTCTGCTATCATAATTCCTGCTGGTGACACTAACGCTAGACCATCTGCTGCTGTAGTAGAAAATGGTGCAATTAGATTTAACACAGATAGTGGACAGTATGAAGGATATAGTTCTGCAACAACATCATGGTCATCACTAGGTGGTGTTAGAGACTTAGATGGTAACACATTCATCTCTGCTGAAGAAACTGTTGGAGCAAACGATAACAAATTATGGTTCTATAATGATGGTGATAATACAATAAGAGTTACACCAAATCATTTAGAATTTATTCAGATGAAGAAGGTGCGTTCTCTCAATACAGCAGCACCAACTTATACTGAATGGGCAGCAAACACTCCTGTAACAGCAGGAACTTACGTTAAGTATAGAAACAACGTATTTGAAGTTACAGTCTCTGGAACGACAGCAACGTCAGGTAGTGAACCAACTGATATATCTGGTAATGCATTTACAAACGGATCTGCAACACTACAGTATAATACAAGTGCTGTTGCATTACTAACATTTGAAGAGTGTTCAGATGTACAAATAGGACCTCTTGGTGATGTGCCATTGACAATTAGTGGTGATTTAAGACTTCAAAACAACGTAATCTCATCACTTATTAATGACATCAATATTAAACCAAATGCTGGTAAGAAAATTGTATGTGACATAGACACAAGTTTAGTTGTTCCTTCTGGAACTACAGCACAGAGAGGATCTGCTGCAACAGGATCTATCAGATATAATACTACAACTCTAACTTACGAAGGTTATGACGGAACTAACTGGGGTTCACTTGGTGGAGTAAAAGACGTTGACCAGAATACTTATATTATCCCAGAATTATCTGCTGGATCAAATGAGAATACATTGTACTTCTATAATGATGGAAGTAATACAATGCAGTTAACAACAACTGCACTTGATTTCTATTCAGTAGATACTATTAGATCTATCACATCACAAGAATTTGAGATTACTGCACAATTGATGACATTCAATAGTGCTGAGACAACTCTTGATAATACTGCTACTGATACTACATTCTTAC
>VTLG01008273.1_pt1 | contig 14198 bp, 20 predicted proteins | sample 4694571 | NCBI WGS metagenome assembly VTLG01 (sample SAMN12604809, study PRJNA352737) | marine metagenome | biome: ENVO:00000447; feature: ENVO:00000209|ENVO:00000569|ENVO:01000036; material: ENVO:00002151; isolation source: viral sequences binned using virsorter ...
TATTCTTTAATTGGAATTCTCTTCTAAATGAAGAAGTACCTATAATTGAATTTGGAGCTAAATCTTTTAAGTGTTTATTATCTCTACTAATTAAAATTTCTCTTGGATCGTTTCTTTCTAAAAAACAATTAGTTAATAAACCTTCTGTTTCTTCCGTTGGCATATCTTTTAATGCGTGAACGGCTATATCTATTTTTTTATCTAATAATTCAACTTCTATCATCTTGGAAAAGAGACCTTTACCTCCAGCTTCAGAAAGTCTTACATCTTTAAGTTGGTCACCTTTGGTTTCAATTTCTTTGATAAGTATTTCTTTGTTTAATACTGCTTTAGCTTTTTCAGCATAGATACGTGCTAATTTACTTCCTCTTGATCCTATTGTGAGCGACATAATCGTCTTGCACCATAAGTTATCATATAACAAGCACCTGCTCTTTTGAATATGTGATATGTTTCTTCTAAACTACCAGGCGCACCAATACCTAACCATTCTCCAGATGTTTGATATACACCTACAGGTTTCTTTGTAATATTTCTTATTGGTTCAATTAAGTCTAAACTTGTCATACCAGGTTTTACCATTAATTCATCTGCGCCATCATCTGAATATTTTATAGACCTTATAATTGCCTTATGTCTATCGCTAACATCTAATTGATAGGGTCTATGAATACCTTTTGGTATCTTCATTACATCACGCCAACCTCTATAAAATGTTGAACGAAATTTTGTACTATAACTCATTACAGGTATCTGACCATTATTAATTGATTTAATATTCTTAACTGTATTGTCTTGACAATCACTTGGCGCTATTGTAGCACCTGACGCTGTGTAAATCTCTAAAGCTGATTGTAGTAATAGGTCATCTGTTTTTTCTTGGTCTCCTGTTACACAACAATGTCCATCGTGGGTATAAGAACATAAACATACATCAACATTTAATTTTATAGGTATATGTGATAGACGTTGTAAAGAGTGAGCAGTTTCACACACTTTGTCAAAGTTAAATAACTTAAATTCAGGTATGTAAAATAAAAGAAATTCTTTTACTCCTAAATCAATATCTTTCTTAACACGTTCTTTGACATCTTTTGCACTAAAGATTTTATTATCTTCTCCTAGTCCAGTTTCTCTTGTAGAGTTACTAGCAAAGATTGGTTGTATTAATCTCATTTTGCTGACTTTGCTAACATTTGATGGTTTCTTTTATACATCAATGCTGTTCGTTGTTGTTCTTCGTGAGGTGCTACTAATTTAAATTTAGATATACCCATTTTCTCATACATAGGTAAATCAAAATAAAATTCACTCCAAGTTATATCATCATTATAAAAAGTACGTTCCATACCTAAATGAATTAAACTACATATCATTCCTTTTCTTTCTTCTCTATTAATTTTAGAAGTTGTACCATAACAAACTTTACTAGGACAATTATAAGAACACTCTATGTTCATAAACAATCTTAATAAATCTTTTCTCTTAATACTTTCTATAAACTTTAAATCATCATTACTATGAATAGGTAAAACAATTGTATCGTATAAATTCTTTGCAACAACTTTTTCATAATGTTCATTGTCTGTAATATCTTGTATGCAACTTGCTTCTATTTTATAATCAGGAAAATCATTTCTAATATATTCAGCCAACTTATCAGTTGCTGTAATAACTGCATTTCCTTTTCTATGATATTCTTTTAAAAACGGTTTACTTTCTTTATACTTATCATCTGTTATAAATTTATTCTGTAAAGTAAGTTTAAGACCAATACCCTTATCATAAATCCATTCAATATCTTTCTCAAACATTTCTGGAGTTTCTGCAGGACGTCCACCGTATAAAGGACAATGTTCTTCCGTTTGTCCAAAAACAGAATCTATATCATCATAGCCAAATGAAAAATTAGAATGTTCTTCTGCGTGGCGTATATGACTATCTAAAAATGCTTTGATATGTACGTCCCATTGTTTTCTTGCTGAACAAGATATTACTCTTCCCATATCGCACCTGGTGGCATAGACATTAATATTGCTTCAGGATTTCCTCCACTTCTCAATCCAAACTTTGTTCCTCTATCATACATTAAATTAAATTCAACGTATCGTCCACGTTTTAATAGTTGTGTATACTTATCTTGCTTCGTATATTTTAAATTCATCTTTGGTGTTATAATCTCTTTAAGTAATTGACAAAAGGTTCTACCAACATCTTTAACAAATTCAAAATGTTTCTTACCATATTTGTAATCAAAGAAGATACCACCTACACCTCTTGTTTCTTCTCTATGGGGTAAATAAAAATACTCATCACACCATTTCTTATATGTTTTGTAATAAAGTTTATTATGTCTATCACATAATTGTTTTAATCTGTAATGCCATAAATTTCTTTCTATATCATCTTTCAAACACGGTGTCATATCTGTACCTCCACCAAACCAACTTTTTTCTGTTTCAATATATCTTGTATTAAAATGTATTGCAGGTACTTTAGGATTCTTTGGATGTAATACTACTGATACTCCTGTTGACCAGAAGTTTCTACTATGTTTTGTACCAGGGATTTCTTTTGCGAAGTCTTTTGGAAACTTACCTACAACATTACTAAAGGTGACACCTCCCTTTTCAATCACGTCACCTTTAATTGTTTTAAAGTTACCAAATTTCCATTTGTTATCTTTAAATTTTGCTTTAGTTTCTAACTCTTCAATAGTCTGACAAATTGATTTTTGCAATTCAATAAACCATTGCAACGCTTCTTGTTTCATTACTTTATTTCAGCGGCTATTCTTGAAGCAAAGCTACTTTCTTCTTTTTTTAATTTTACTTCTTCAAGTGTCTTTGATACATCTTTAGGATGATTAAAGTATAAATTGCCTGATACACTTATTCTTGTTCCTTTTGTTTTAAAAGGAATTACTTGATGTCTTAATTGTGCTGGAAATATCCACATCCCACCCATTTGAGGATTATAACCATATGAGTGTTCTGCCCAAGTTGGATTAGCTTGTTCACCATAATGAAACGTAATACCACCTGGACCAAAACTCTTGCCTTTATAATTTTTTCTTTCTTCTGTTAAGTCTGGCGTATTTAAAAAGATAACCCAAGATAACATTCCTTCGTGTGTATGTTCAGGATTAGCTTCGTTCTCTTTCATATAATTAATCCATAAGTTCATAAGTGTGAATTTTGTTGAAAATCGGTCTTCTGTAAAAGGTTGTCCAATATAGTTCGCTGACGCTTTAACATACTCATTAATGTATCGTTGAAACTCTTTTATAAACCATTTTTTATCTTCTAAAGGAAAACCTCGTTGGTCTTCTATTATCCCTGCTAAGTTTTCATTGACTGAACCTGGTATTAGTTTTTGTCCTCTTTCAGTAAGTCCTTCTAATAACTCTTGATGAGCATAATACATTGCCACATAAGGACCAAAATTTAAATTGCCACCCTTTTGTTCTTCTTCAACAATTAGCGTATCCTCTTTATGTTTACGGTGATTTAAAAAATGTGGATTAAATTTATCGTTATTATCTGTCATATCCAATAATCATATTCATTTGGTTTAGGTTTGTATCCGTCATTATCAAAATGTTTATCTGCCCATATTGAAAAACATAAGACAATCATTGCAAATCCAATTATCAACCAAAGACCCTTTCCTTCTTCCCAATTTGTTAATAAGTACCATAGTACTTGTAGTCCATTCATTTCATCATACATAGTTATTCTTTCCTTATTTTATCCATTTTTTGTAAAACTGCTTCTTGTTGTCTTTCATTATAAAACCTTTTATGTTCTTCTTCTGTAATCGTTGCTTTTCGTCCATCACGTACTATTATCTTTAGTTGTGTATCTGTTAAATATATTACTGGTGAGATATAATATATGCCTTGATAACTATAAGGTTTGTTAACATCTGGATCCATAACGTAATCATATTTAGTTTCTTTTTTCGGTATCGTATCATAATGCACTCCTTTATCTATATTCCAACAATGATGTATAATCGGTGTTGCATTAATACTTTCATTATAATTATCAACCAACCAACCTGTAATAAACTTCGTACCAAAGTTTTTTGCTTCTACAACGGACATAGTAATACACTCACGTCTTTGATAATTACTATTCGGTCTATGTTCAACCTTTTCTATGTATTGTGCGTTAGGTCTGTACTTTAGAAATTGTTGTGTTGCGTTTTTCATACTGTAGTTTATCTTTCAATGCGAGTTTCAGTTTCTTCAAGTCTTTTAAATCTCTCCAAGAATCAGATGACCTATCGTTGTTTCTTACCTCTTCTTGTAGTCTTGTTTTTCTTTTTAAGTCTTTGTGATTTGCTTTTAATTCCGCCATATATTGTCCTTTCGTCTATATCGTGTAGTCGTGGATTATATCCTTTCGGCCAATTCAGATTGAGTGTTAAAGTAGAATCATCTTGACATACTATTCTTATTTGGTGTCCTGTGGGTGTTGAGTTATCCCAATAACGTTCATAGTTATTTAAGTTAATGACTTGATGTTTTTTCTTTTTTGATTTTTTCTTGACTGAATCAAACATACCCGAGTTGGGTGTGTTGTTTGCGATATCATCTAAAAATTTGGAATCTTTAGGACTTGCGTTAAAGTCATACGTAGCAGGATAGATACCTGCGTCTTCTTCTTGCGCTATTTTTTGTGCAAAGGTCTCCATAATATTTTTGTTCATACATAATCTCCTATAATACTATTTATAACGCCACGCCCACCCTCTCAAACTTGCAAGATTCTAAAAAAATTTCAGACTTGACATTACCAGCCAAACCTGATAAACTCTTATAAATATAACTTTAGAATGGAAGTGCCTTCTAAAAACAAAATCATCATAGAATCAAGCCATCATAGTCACACCTTTGCTGACGTAGACTTTATCGTCTATTGTCAAAAGGCATTATACTCACGTCAACCATTTCGTGTAAGAATTGTAGATTGGGAACCAGAGTATTGCATTGCCTATATTAAAACATTAAGACAACACGATAGATGGAAACCACTCACTATAACTTATACACGTAGAGGTCACTATATCTATTTGTGGAATAAGAGTTATGTAAAAGGAAAGAGATATTGAGAAATTTCGGCGTTTTGGTCTTTAAGCACTCAAAGCATTCTTGCAGACACTACACGTCTATATATGCTTTATAGATTTCCAAGAATAATAGCCATTACAACAAATACAATGAATAGTATGTATACACTTAGCATTCGCTACGCTCAGTCATCCCAAGGAAAAACCTCATCTAATTTATTTCTTGCACGTAGGACTACTTTACGTCCTGGCTTTGTATATTCAATTGCTTTAACTTGTTCTTTGGGTTCGCCTTCCCATTCAAATCTGTAATCCTCATTTTCTGGTATCCAAGTCGGTGCAGGTGTTTCATATGCCTCTTGTGGAAGTTTAGTCCAGATAGAATCAAAGAGTTCTTGCTCGGACATCATACCCATTTGATTGTACACTTTACCGTGCATTTCTTTGGACATCAACCGAAGTTTCTCTTTATTGTATTCTATCTTACGTTGAAAGTCCCAGTACTCTTTTAAGTCGGCGTATGATTCTTTTGTAATGGACATATGTAGGTATTTATGATCCTGGCGAATTTCCTAGCTGGCCGGAAAAAAAGGGCAATCGTTATATCTAGGGATGTTAAAGTCCAATATAGACTAAAGTTTTTCTTTTTTAAACAAATGCCTTTTCTCTGGCCTCGTTTTTGAGATTTCTTTTTAGAATTTTTTGAGTATGATATATGTCTTATTGACCTGGCATACTGCCTGGGTTCAAGTCAATTGTAGACCCTTTGTGTACGACAGCGCCTGTGGTACTTGATGTCTTCGTGCCTTCAATGATTTCTGATTTATAGCCTTCTATGACACTAGAGTAATTTCCTTTTACTTTCAAATTATAATCTCCTCCACTATTGACATTGATGTTGCCGTCTACGGTGACCAAGTTGATATTGCCTTTATCTACTTGTATGTTAACGTTTGCATTGGCGCCTATTTGTATATCGTAATTGTTATTTGGGTGGGCATTCTTATTAATAAAAATCTTGTGGCGACCATCTATGGTAATGTCACTATTGCCTGTGATGGCGTGACATTGTTTGCCTGATGTGATTTCATATTTGTCGGCTTTGTTGATGTAAACAATGTTTCCATCGGCGTCTATTTCATAAGAGGTGCCTGTCTTATGGCTTTGATAAATTCTTTCTGCGCCAGGCGTATCATCTATTTCAAAAATATGTCCTGCTTCTGATTCATATACTTTGTTAAAAGGATAAACGGCATTATAGGTAATCGCTGGCTGATCCCAAGTCGTGCCATCTGAAGCAGGCATATCAGAATAGTTGGCTGCCTTTGTAGAATTAAAATCTGCTGTGGGTATACCTGTTGCGACACTCAATCTTGCTTCTAAATGTGGATGCGTAACTTCATCATTGGTCGCCAGTCTATTGACATCACTCTCACCAACATACGCAGGATATTTGCCAGATGGATCATAAAAACCTACAGAAGGGTTTGCTGTTTCAACTGGTCGCCCAGGTAGAGAACCAATTACACACGGCTCTTGGCAGTTTGCGCCATCTCTAAAATAACCAAAGACCCAACTGCCTTCTAATAAAAAACTTGGACTAGAACCTAAACCTGAAATGCCTGGCGATGTAACAGGCAGTATAACTTGCGCCCAAGGCAGGTCGGCAGTTGGCAATATTTGTTTGTCGTGTGTATGTATGCCCACGCAACGCACTCGTACTCTACCTATCTTGTAAGGGTCAAGTCTATCTTCAACAACGCCTGTGAACCAGATGAAATTGTTAAACCCTAAAAAATTAGTGTCAGCCATTTAGTTTTTTCCCATATTGTTTTTCTTTTAATGCGTAGCACTTACGCAATTTAATATTATTTATTATTTGTTTACGCACATTTGCGTAAGAACATTTAGAATCTGCGTAAGTCAACTGGCCCGATTGAGCGCCTTTACGCACCTTTGCGTAAGTGTTGCGTAAAGGTAGAACCATACCTTTTAGCCATTTCTGAAACAAGTAGTTTACAGCGGAGTGGCTGTGTGGCTTCGGAGTACAGCCATACTCGCTTAGGTATACCTGGCGACCTTGCTGTGGTCTGCTCAGTTGGTCTGTACTATACACAATACCGCTCACATTGTCAATGGGCAATATTGGGAGTTGTTCTTTGTTTGTTCTTATATGCTGTGTCATAATGCTGTCTTATTCTCTAAAGAGGCCTGTTGTAATGTAGTCCATACACGTCTTGCGTTAGCAAACCCTAAAATTTTGCGAATCTCCGAGGGTCTTTCAGTTGTTGTCATTTTACGTTATTCCATAAAATGAATTGACTACTTCAGCATCCATATCATATATGCTATGCGTTTCTCTTTGTGGTGCCACGTGTGACCAATCCTCAAATTCTTTAGGATATGCCGTTTCAACATTATCTTTAAACGCCTTAATTTGCATAGTATACTCACCTCTTTGGCGATTTATCATATGCTTAATATTATATATTAAATATCTGCCTGACCAATAGGGATTCATTTCTTGTTTTACATTGTGTCCTAATGGTCGCATTAATGGCATATCAAAAGTAATAATATCACCTGCGTGTAATAGAGATAGTCCAGGCACATTTAATGTGAGTATACCTGACTCTAATAATTTCCTTTGTGATACTATCTTTTGTGTTGTATATTTTCCAGGTACACCAGGGATGACCTTTGAGGTCACGCCATCATCTTCAAATTCACTATGTATAGCACTTGTTGAAGATTTAAAAAATACCCTTTGGTCAAATTCTTCATTTAAAGGTTTGCCTGAACCAGTAAAATTGGCTTTAGGTAGTGGTGTCTTATCCTTACCTGCTTCGGTATGATAATGCTTATTATATTCTTTATCATAATCAAATTGAGTTGTTGTAACTAATTTATTAAACATATCGTGTTCTAATAATGTATTGGCATATGCACCTGCACTTAAATTTTCTAGGGTATTAACTGGATCATTTAATGACCAAGACTTAGCACCGTGCATATCTTTCATAATATCTTTTGAACCAGTATGATGTCTTATATTCTGTTGTTGCATTTGATATTTCCATCTGGAAGGTCTTATGTTACTGCCGTTTGTGGCTAGTAACGATTCAATACTTCTAAAATGGTAACCATCATAGGTTTCATAAAATAAATATCCTGCATTCATATATTTGTCTGATACTGCCTTACGTGCCAACATATCAATGGCAGCAAATGGTTTTAAATTAGGTATCACCATCTTACAAGGGAATTTTGTTTTCTCTACAAAAAATTGTTTTCTACTATTTAAATATTTTTTGTTTATCATTATATCTTCAACGGCTAATTCAACTTGTCCATTATATGCCTTACTCACTTTACGCATATTATTATAATAAGATTCTCTTGAGCAGAAATAGATATCGTATGCCTGACCGTGAGCAACTGCCGTCTTTTCAGGTGCTACCGTATCAAGTCTGTATATGTGAAATGGATGTCCTTCATTAGCCACCATACGAGGACCTGTAATGCCTGGTGTGCTAAATGCTAAATTTAATTTGTCTAAACCTGTAATGGGTAATAGTGTACGTACATCTTGCGTATCATACACCTGTATTTTACCAACCAATGTATTGTTAAATATATTTTCTTGTAACTCTACAGAATGGATTATATTTTTTATATCAATTCGCATTGGTTCACCACCACGCCCAGGACCACCTTGTGCTATTTGATAGGATAATAATTCGGCAACGTCTAATACATAGTCGCCTGCGAAATTTAGTTTGTCTTGATTTTTTTCTGCTTTAGCCATATCATTGTCTAATCAATCTTTTGAATTCACTTAAAAAAATGTCCAAATATGATGGAGCAAGTACTTTAATTTGTCTTTTCTTATCTTGTATTCTTATTTCATATTCATAATTAGTAACTGCACCTGCGCCTGCGTCTGTTGAATTGCATTCTATCTTATGAGAATAGTCTTCAGGTCCTGCACCTATTTGAGGTCCACTTGATTGTAATTTTTCATAATGATGTACTGCGTCAGGTTGAGTATATTTGTCTTGCATATAATTTTCAAATTGTAAATTAGATAACGGCCAATCGTAATAAGGATTTTCAATATTGTTTATCATACATATGACCCAAAATAAATTTGTACTACCATACACTCTATAAGCAACTGTTTCTGGTCTTTCTCCATCCCCAACATCATATACTTCTAATAAAGATATATTTTCTTTGAATTCTTTTGACATTTTTATTCTACGAAATATATCAGGTACTAATTTATATGTTTTATCTCCCTTGATATCATATAATAGATGTGGAAATTGTGAAAAATATTTCATTAAAATCCACCTTTCATAGTTTGTTTAGTCATATATTCTAATTCTTTGAATTGTAAATCAAGTTTATATGTAACTGGAGCGTGGTCTTCAAATGTTTTGAAATTACCACCTTCAGGACCATATGATACATCACACTTGGTTAATGCACATCTTGATATTTTATTTAAATGTTTATTTACACCTGTGCCTGCTAAATAATGTATTTCAAATTCTGATGGATATTGAAAAAATCTACTACCCCATTCTGTTCTTTTCCAAGGGTGCATATGATATTTAAACATTGTAATTACCTTTTGTGCTCTTTCAGTTTCATCTTTATTTCTAGGCCAGAACATAAATTGATAACTAAATGTTCTAAAGTCAGGACCTTCATAAAACATTTCTCTATGATTGTTAATTGCAAATCCTAAATTCTTACCTGCAATTTTAAACCAATCACCTATACCTGCACCAGCAGCAGTACTACCTATTAATTCTTTAGCACCTTTTACTATAGTACCCCATCCGTGCTTCAACATTGAGTGTACTAAATCTTTACCTTCTTCTTCTGTATTGGCTAATTCTTTCATCGCCGCTGATATATCACCTGCTATATTTGTATCTTCGGTACCCCATTCTGCGCCATAACTTACTTTAATATCTGGTGGCATATACAATGCAATTGCACCACTAACTAAATCTAAAGAAGCACCAGCACCTCCTTCACCAATTCCAATTAATTTTTTATCCTGTGCTAATCTAGCAACTGTATTTTGCATTCTAATTTTTTTTATATCAATACCTCTTTGTTTGTATTGTTCTCTTATTGCGTCATACTCTGGACTATTACGTTCACCAAGGTTACCGTGGTGTCTACCTGTGCTGTGTCCAGCTGAATGGAGTTCTTCTGCTAATTCAAAATCTGAACCAAATGCTGGATTATCACCTACATTGTTAGTTATTGCTAAGAATAGTATCCAATTACCCATTTCTTCTCCTGTTAATTCAGGTGGGTATTGTATATGATAAAAACCTAAAGGGTCTTTTTTCTCTATATCTCTATGAGAACCAGGCACTTTCTCAAATGGTGATTTCTTTAGTAAAGCGTTAACTTCAGCATTGGGTTCAATGCCATCACGTGTAACACTAGGACCTCCCCATATACTAATTAAATTACTAGGGTGTAATTGTGAAAGCGCTGAGTCACCTTTGTTAACTACAAAACTCTTTATGTTATTAACAGCAGATTTAGCTTGTTTCTTTAGATATTCGTTTATTTTCATATTTTTATTTTCTTTATAAATACTTCTAATATTTATATGATTTATAGGTAATATATGAGAAAGAGTTACAAAGGATTATACAGACCAACATACCCTAGAAAGTATGTAGGCAACCCTAATATGATAGTGTATAGGTCACTATTAGAGCGTAGGTTTATGCACTATTGCGACCAAAATCCTGATATATTAGTTTGGGCAAGTGAAGAATTGCCTGTAAGATACTACAATCCATTAGACAAGAAATTTCATAACTATTTTCCAGACTTCATCATTAAAACAGTAAAGAATAAAAAGTATATGATTGAAATTAAACCATTAAGGCAAACTTCTAAACCTAAAAAACCTAAAATAAAGACAAAGGCATTTATGCGTGAGTCATTTAACTATATTAAAAATAAGGCAAAATGGCAAGCAGCCAGAGCATATTGTGTAAATAATAATATGGAGTTTAAACTAATTACTGAAAAGCAATTAGGTCTTAAATACTAAATGATGTGCCACATCCACAAGAGGATTTGGCTTTAGGGTTGTTGAATACAAAATTAGAACCAAATAAATCATTTTTATAATCTAATTGCATACCTAATAAATACAATTCAAATTGTTTATCTACTAATAATATATTATCTACAAGAATATCCTCTGGTTTAGATTCATTTTCAAACGACCAATCATACCCAAACCCAGCACAACCACCACCCTTTACAGATAATCTAACAAATACTTTTCTATTTGTTTGTGTTAATTCTGTTAATCTATTTTTTGCGTTTTCTAATATTGTTATCATTAATATTTTATGAACCCATCCCACTATAAGTTCTTTGGTCAATTAATGCGTGTCTTAATCGTACTCCATCAACAGATCCATTGCCTGAATAATTGTTAGACTCAAAAAGATTAGTTGAACTATTATTTTGTTGATTGTTTTTAGAACCATCAATAATAACTGGTGCCATTTTTTCTGAAATCATACCAACTTTCAATGGCTTGTGTTTATTTTTCATATCTAGTTTACTTTGGTTTACAGAGTCAATCATCATTTTATTTTGTTCTTCTGTAGAATACATAGCCATCATTTTTTGGACATCAACACCAGCTGCTTTATCTGGTCCCCTACCAGAGTACATCCACACCCAATCATTATATTTTTGTGCCAATCTTTTTTTCTCTCTCTCAATCTCATTTTTCTGCTTCTTCCAATATTTTGCGTCTTCTGGTTCCATTTCAACAGCAGTACCTATTTTTTGTAAGTCCATAAATCTTGGATCACTTTCCAATGCTTTTATATTATCTTGTATTGGTCTTACTTTGTTTTGAAAGTTTACCCAACTTTCCATAGAGTCTCCCATATCTTTATGACCTCCTTCACTAATACTCTTTAAATAACTTTCGCCAGATAAGAAACCAGCTTCTCCTGCGTCATCCTTTTCTTTAAACATATCTTTAGCCGTCATCTGAATATTTTGGTCCATAGCCATTAAGTCTAGCCACAATCGTTTAGAATTTTCTTTTCCTAATTTTTGTGATTGTACTACAATCTTCATATTATAAAGAAATTGTAATAATTCTTCTGCCTTATCTTCATCATCTAATTGAATTCTTAATGTTTTATCATCCATTTTAGTAGTTTTGTCAATAGATTTAGTAATTTTATCAACTTCTTGCATATTAAACTTACCTTTTTCACCTTCTAATTTTGATTTCTTTTTTGCTGCTGCTGACGCCAAAACTAGCTCTTGTCCCATAGTTAAATCAATACCAAACATTTTAGCTATCCCTGGACTTATTTGTGCTATAAAATGAGACCTATGTTCGTTTAGTCTTCTTTCAAATTCTTTTTGCGATAAATCTGTTGACTCATCTAAATGTTCAAGCATTGTGTTTTCAATTTTGCCGATGCTACTGGCTATAAAACCAGCACCTGCCGCTAATGCAATTGCAAGTGAAGCAGCTATCAAAACTGGCATACCTATTGTCATAACAGTACCTAATGCTAAACCACCTGCCATAGTAAATTTGGCACCAAATGCTGCCGCTAATGCTACTGCTGCTGGACCTGTTATAGCAACACTTGCCCAATCAAAACCTGATACATCACTAGCTAGTTTATCACCTGTTAACCAATCTACCATAGACTTCATACCAAGAGCAGCAACAACAGGTAATGCTAATAACAATGCCTTTTTAACATTAAACATTGCCATCAAAGCGGCAACAGTAGGCAACGTTGTCATAATTGCGTCTTCGGCGGCACCACCTTCTAGGGACATTTTTTTAACTAAAGCTGAACCTGCCATAGCACCTAACAATCCCCAAAGAGCACCTTTAAATACTTTTGAAAAAAACAATCTCAATCCACCCAATGTTAATAATGTTGCAGGTACCACATTTTTCAAAGTTTGTAAAAATCCACCTTCATCTGTTGTATTTACAGCACCTGCTAAACCTTTAGGTGTTGGTGGTATTGGTTTTTGACCAGGTTTTAGTTGTTCTCTAAATCTACGGTCTTGTTCTTTTACAAAATCTAATTGTGCTTTTAATGTATCCCAAACATCACCCAACTTGGCAACAACAGCTGATTGTAATATTGTAAGTTCTTTTAATACAGTATCAACAGGACCAGACTCTTTAGCAGTATCAGCTGCCATCGCTTTACCACCAAGCAATGTTGCGCCTACTTTAGATTGTATATTATTTGCTATTAACGATACGTTGTCAGCAACTACTACTGAATCTGCCATTGATTATCCTATTAGATACTATCCATTATTGCTTTAACAAAGTCAGCATTTGCTTTCTTTGTTTTATCACAAATGGTTCCTGCTGTATCAACAGTTTCACTACATAATTCTTTTGAAACTTCAATACACCATCTTTTTATTTCTTTTAACATTATTCGTCCTTTTTATGTTTGCCTAGTATCTCTACTATTTCCCAAGTACCATCATTATAATGATGTACTCTTGCGTCAACTAAATCACACATAAATGCTAAACTTTCTCCGTCTATCTTGTAAGTAATACCATTTATTTCTACACTATCTGTTTCTTCAGATTTGTTTCTCCACTTTTTCTCTACTTCTCTTTTAGTCTTTAAGCAATCGGACATACTATTTGCACCTTTATGGTCAATTAATGAACCATCTGCAAATACACATACTGCAAATACTACTTCTGGTTTTTGTGCGTCAGCTTCTACTGGACAAACTTGGTGTCCATCATCTCCGCAACCTGTACAATCTGCATTGGCTCTTGTACTATGCAATACTACACCAAATACTATTGCAATCAAAAACAAACCTGCTAAAATCTTTAATAACATTCTAGTGTCGCCGTTTCTAAATCCTATCATATCGTATAATTTTTTAAACATAGTTCTCCCTATCTTATTGGTGGTACGTACATTACGCCACCATTTTTCCAAAGATTATTTAATCCTCGTTCTAATGCAAGTGGAGTATTAGGTCCTACATTTCTCTCAAATGATTCCCCATAGTTTCCTACTTGTTTGATAA
>VTLG01011770.1_pt1 | contig 14198 bp, 13 predicted proteins | sample 4694571 | NCBI WGS metagenome assembly VTLG01 (sample SAMN12604809, study PRJNA352737) | marine metagenome | biome: ENVO:00000447; feature: ENVO:00000209|ENVO:00000569|ENVO:01000036; material: ENVO:00002151; isolation source: viral sequences binned using virsorter ...
CAAGCTTCTTACTATGCAACTCTTGTAAACACAGGAATAATGTCACCTAACGAGGCTAGGGACGCATTAAGATTAGAGAGAATGGAAGGATTTGATGAACCTCGTATACCTGCAAACATAGCAGGTTCAGCAGCAAATCCAAGTGAAGGTGGAAGACCGCCTGAAGAAACAGAGGAAACAGAAGATGAATAGAAAAGCACTATTAGAAAAAGTAGCTGATTATATGGTATCAAAGGGCAAGATGCTTAGTATAAATGAATATAAAGCAGCTTCCGACAAACCTATCAATTACGTACTCTTAAGAAGAGCATGGGGTAGCTGGTCAAGATTAACACAGTTAATTCAATCCAACTTTCCAGAAAAGTGGGAAGCGATACATAATCCCAAAGCTACAGCAAAGCCTAAAAAGGCTGAGAAAGTAGAGGAGAAGTAATATGAAAAAAATATTTCACATGACTAATACTTTTGAAAAGTCAGATGTTGGCGAAGACGGATCAATAAATATTAAAGGTCTAGCTAGTACTAATGCACTAGATAGAACTGGAGATGTAATTGATCATAATGCATGGAAACAAGGTGGATTAGATAACTATGGAGATAATCCAATTATTTTATTTAACCACAACTACGATAGACCTATTGGTAGAGCAAAATATTGCGATGTTACTCAACACGGTCTTGAAATAGAAGCAAAAATTTCAAAGTCTGCTGGAGATGTAGTAGACCTAATTAAAGACGGTGTCCTTGGAGCCTTTTCCGTTGGTTTCAAGGTCAAGGACGCTGAATATAACAAAGAAACTGACGGATTTTTTATAAAAAGCGCTGAACTTCTTGAGGTATCAGTAGTTAGCATACCTGCTAATCAAACTGCTACTTTTTCAATATCAAAGTCTTTTGACAATGATGATGAATATCAAGAGTTTAAACAGCAATTTAACAAGGCTCACTCTGTGGAGTCAGTTATAACTGACAAAACTGAGCAGCCAGGTGCCGCAAATGCGGATAATATGGAGAAAGATATGTCGAACGACAATTCAAGTCCAGAGTTTGATCTGAAGGCATTTGCTGAAGAAGTTGCAAAGAAAACTGCAACTACTATTGCTATGCAACAAGCAGAGCAAAAAGCTAAAGAAGATGCAGAACTTCAAAAGTCTGCTGAAATCGAAGCTGAAGCAAAGGCTGTTCAAGAGGCAAAAGAGGACGAACAGAAAACTATAATCGAAGCCGGTTTATCTGGAGCTGAGAGGTTAGTAAATGATGTCGAGCAAAGACTGTTAGAAAAGAACGAAGAGCTTTCAAGTGTAGTTTCAGAACTCCAAAAAGACTTATCTGAGAAATCAGAAGAAATCATGAATATGAGAGAGTCTAAAAGAGTTTTCTCAGATAGAGGTAACTCTAACTGGAAAGAAGCACACCAAGAAGAACTTATGGACGCTAAAGTTCTTTCAGTTATTACTGGACAGAAAGGAATTGACAGTACTTCATACGGACAAAGTGTAATAGAAAAAGTTAACAACGATTCAGGTGTTGCAGTATCATCTGCAGACTTCGAGCAAGTTGTTTCAACTGGAGTAGAAAGAGACATTCAAAATGAACTAGTCTTAGCTCCTCTATTTAGAGAAGTCCCAATGACAAGTGCTTCAATGATTATGCCAATTCTACCAGATGCAGGATACGCTGAGTTCGTATCAGCTGCTGGTACAGGCGATAGTACTGCCCCACACGGTAACTTATCAGAAAGAGGTGACTCTTATGTTGCTTCAGGTTCTGGAGATAGAGGCGGTATTGACTTAACAGAAAAAACATTGACTGTTAAGAAACTAATCTCAAAATCCTTTATTGGTAACGAGACAGAAGAAGACGCTATCATGCCTATTTTACCATTAATCAGAGAATCAATGGTAAGAGCTCATGCAAGAGGTATGGAAAACGCTATTCTTTTAGGTAATAATGCCCAAGGTACATACACATCAGGTATTTTTGATGGACTAGTCCACAAAGCTACTGATGCTTCAAATGTAATCGTGGGTACAGACGCAGCTGCTACTGAAAAACTAGAAGCTAGTGATCTATTACTTATGAGAAAATCTATGGGTAAATATGGTGTTAACCCAAATGAAGTCGTATATATTGTATCACAAGAAAGTTACTACAACTTACTAGAAGATGCTGAGTTCCAAGACGTCAACCTAGTTGGCGACATGTCAACAAAGCTTTCTGGTGAGATTGGTCAGGTCTTCGGATCTAGAGTAATCATCTGTGATGAGTTCCCAGCAAGAGCTACAAATAAAACTCATGCTGTGGCTTTATATGCTAGAAACTTCGTAATGCCTAGATTAAGAGGCGTTACAATTGAATCAGACTACGATGTTGCAAATCAAAGAAGAGTTCTTGTGGCTTCACAAAGACTTGGTTTTGATGACATTATCGGCGGTTCTGACGCAGTTGTTATCAGAAACTACAAATCTAGTTAATAGATTAATTATGGTTTTGTGGGTTTACCTTAAAACCCACACTTTGAATTATGGCAGACTTAGTAACAGTACAAGATTATAAAGACGCAGAAGGGCTGACTGGAGCTAAGGACGACGACCGTCTAAATATTTTAGTTCCTCAAATCTCAGAATTAGTAAAGAGATATTGTGGTACAAGTTTCGTTGATTTTTATAGTTCTGATAAGACAGAAACATTTAATATTACAGAAGACATTTCAGTTATAATAGTAAGTGAAAGTCCTCTAAATAGTGTGACGTCTGTGAAGGAGCGTGGTAGCCCCACCGAAAGCTATACTACTTTAACTGTAAATGAAGATTATTATGTCGATACAACATTCGATGCAGTAAGAAGAATTACAGGAAATAATAGTAAAAACTTTCAGAAAGGTTTTGGAGCTGTACAAATAGCATATCGATCTGGCTACTCAGCTGTTCCTTCTGACCTCAAATTAGCAGTAATGGATCTAATTACATACTACTTACGAGATGAGCATAAATCAAGGAGAACAATACAAGGAGCAACTTTAGAAAGTCAAGGCTCTTCAAGTGTTAGAAATAATACTGATTTTCCTGATCACATAAAAAGAGTGCTCGACTTGTATAGAGTAGTAGTGTAATGTCGATACAAAGAAGAAAAAAAGCAATTGCAGAGTATCACAGACTAAAAAATGAAAGAGATACTTCCTCTATACCTTATGTAACTTTTACTATAAATAAATCAGATTGGGAACAGTCTTTAAAAAATAAAATAATAGAAGAACTTGGTAAACATTTAGATGATTCAGATGCTGGATTAAAACCTATTTTTCAAAAGTTTATGGAAAGTAAAAAGGCAAGTCCAATACTTGATAAAGAATGGAAGAAAATGAAAAAGCAGTTAGAAAACTGGTTAAAGTATGGTCCAAGACCTACTTGGTTTCCTAAGAAAGATGGTGCGGGTCGATGGATTAGTGATAATGGTAGATCTTATACATTTAGTTGCACTCATAGAGCTAAAACTTTAAAATCTGGAAAAACAAATAAGAGATGGGTATCAAATGTAACAAGATCTTTAAAAGTAAATGTCTTGAGAAAATTTCATAAAGGATTTTCTACCGCTGAACATGGTAAACTTGTTCAAAAGTTTCAAACTTATGGTGATCAATATTTAGAGCTTTCAAGAAATCCAGATACAGGAATATTACCAACAGAGAGACCAGGATCAGAAGGAAATAATATTGGAGCTGCAATTATAGCTGGTATTAACTCTAATGGTGAAAGTTGGGATTGGGTAGCTTGGGAGACTGGATTTATACAAAACTATTTTACTTATAAATATGGAACAAGAGTTGATAGAAGAACAACAAGAAATAGTCTTTTAAGAAAGCATCACATACGAATTGTAATGGTTCCTGGAAAATCAGTAGGAAATACAGGAGCGCCAGATAGAAGCGATAGTACAGAATTTTTAGAGATGTTTGAGAGACTGTTTAATGAAGAAATGACTCGATATGCTAAAACTCTTTCAGGAATAAAAAAGATTGATTTTATTTCTGATTCACCAGATTTTGATGACGAAGGTGCTGGTATTAGTGAAGATCAAATGATCGAAATGTTAGAAAAAGCAGTTAAAGGAATGCAAAGAGCTAATGCTAAAATGAGAGAAAAAGACAGAATGTCAGTTATAACAAAAAAGGCTTCTTTCGCAAAACAACTTCAAAAAGTAAGATACGAAAAGAAAGAAGGAAAAGAAGCATTTGTAGAGCCAAAAAGAAACCAGGCAACTAAAAGAGTTACAGGTAGAAAAGCAGCAAAAGTTGGAGCCGCAATAGGATTAAGTAAAGTTGCTCCAAATAAAAGAGGAGAAGCTTTACAAGGAGCAGGATTTAAAATGGATAAGGAAGGGTTACTTATTCGAGATTTAATTAACAGAATTATGCCAAGAGCTTTAGATAGAAATATGAAGGCTCCAAGATTACAGAATAGAACAGGTGGATTTAAAGGAAGTGTAGAGGTAGATCAAGTTATAGTCGGGCCAAGAGGAGGATTATATATAGATTATACTTACGCACAAAAACCTTATGGAGTCTTTGAACCAGGATTAGGAAGACAGCCGTGGGCAAATCAGTTTAGAGATCCAAAACATTTGATAGGAATGAGTATAAGACAAATAGTCGCAACAAACATGGGAGGTCAAGCAGTAACCTCATTAAGGAGAGTTTTTAGATAATGCCAACAGAAACAAGTACAAGACAGTATACAACTCGTAGACAGAATATAGTTAATGCACTAGTTGATGCTTTAGAAACTATAGATGGAACTGGATCGTACCATACGGCATTACATACAGTAGAGCCCAGACTAAAATTCTGGGATGAAGTAACCGAATTTCCCTCTGTCCATATAAATGCAGGTAGAGAAACCCGCACTTATGATGGTGGAGGATTCAAGTTTCGTTATCTATCTATCACATTAAGATGTTATGTAGAAGATAATGAAGATTCAGTAGGAGCATTAGACGCTTTATTAGAAGACATTGAAACCGTCTTAGAAGCAAAAGATCCTCTTACTTACTATGATAAAAATGGAGTTGCACAAAGTACTGTGCAAACTTCAATATTAAGTGTAGATACCGATGAAGGTGTCTTAGACCCTCTAGGAGTCGGTGAGATTATAATAGAGGTTCAATATTAGAAAACAGCCACGATAAGTAATTATTTGTCAAGGCTCTTTTCAAGATTAGGAGAATAAAAATGGCAGATAAATTTTATTTTAGCCGAGATACCGAAGTCTATTTAATGATGGGTGTGAATGCAGCTGGTACAACAGCCGCAACTTCATGGAAAATTCCAGTATTAGATGGATTTAGTTTCTCACAAGGCACAAACACAAGTGAAATTACTCTGAATGAAATGGCAGATGGTTCTGGAAACAGCAGAAGAAGTAGACAATTATTTACTGATTCTTATGCTCCCGCTGAATGGTCATTCCAAACATATATGAGACCTTTTATAGGTGCAACCTCAGGGTCGAATATATGGGAAGGAAGTGGCAGAGACGCACACCATCACGCAGTTGAAGAAGCTCTTTGGGCTAACTTTGTTGCTGCACCTACTTTTACAGCTTCTTCAGGTTCAACTGAAGCAGCTTGGAGTGCAGGTGTAACTAACTCGACTTCAAGTGTAGTGTTTGATTTTACAGGATCAGAAAAACCAGCTCTCGGAACATTCGACTTATTCTTTGAATTTGCAGGAGCTCAATCCGGTAGTGGACAGAGTTTCTACAGATTAAAAGATGCAGTTGTTAGTTCAGCTTCAATTGATTTTGATATTGATGGTATTGCTACTATTACATGGTCTGGATTTGCTTCCATGATCACTGATATAGCAAGTTTACCTAGTTCAATAACAACTGATATTAGAGAAGCCGTAGATAGCACAGGTAATTTCATAAGAAATAGATTAACCCAGTTATCAGTAACAGCAGCTGATACATCTACATTCCCGGGCATAGGAACTTCAGGTAATGAAGGTAAATATGACTTAGTATTAACAGGTGGTAATATAACAATGGAAAATAATATTACTTACTTAACTCCAGAAACATTAGGAGTTGTTAATCAACCATTAGGACATGTCACAGGAACAAGAAGTGTGTCAGGAAACTTTACTTGTTACTTAAATAATGCGACAGGCGGAAGTGCTGATCTATTTGAAGACTTAATTGAAGCAACAAGTGTTATAACTAACAGCTTTGATGTAGACTTCTTAATAGGTGGAACAGCAGCTCCAAAGGTATTAATAGAACTACCAAAATGTCACTTTGAAGTACCAAGTCATTCTATAGATGATATTATTTCACTAGAAACAAATTTCCATGCTTTACCTGCTTCAGTAGATCCTGGCAGTACAGCCGGCAACTATGAAGCTAGAATTACTTACACTGGCGGTTAATAATTAATTAACTCGGGGGAGGTTAGTCCCTCCCCTTTTTTTAAGGATTACAAATGGCAGAAGAAACAAAAATATCACTAGCGAGTTTATTAACTCCAAGTAAAACAGTAACAGTTGACTATCCTGAATTTGAGGGATTTACTGTTGACCTCTGTTACTTAGCAAGAGAAGAATTACTTAAATTAAGAAGTAAATGTCTTACTCAAAAATTCAACAGAAAAACTAGAGCATTTGAAGAAGAAATGGACGACGATAAATTTTTAACAGAATATTGTGGTGCAGTTATAAAAGGTTGGAAAGGACTTAAATATAAATACTTAGAAAAAATGCTTTTAGTTAATTTAACTAATGTCAAAGATTTAAATGGCGAGTTAGAATATACTCGAGAAGATGCAGAAATACTTATGAAAAATGCATCTGACTTTGACTTATGGGTCACGGAGGTGGTAGGTGACCTAGAAAATTTTTCTCAGAGCAAGTAACACAAATACTTGCTAGATTAGATACCCACTATAAAGAAGGTATGCTTCCAATTGACACATATTTAAGAATATGTGAAGAGTTAGGAGAAGAGCCTGATCCTGAGAAAATGCCACCCGATAGAGGTGAATTTCCAAGAGAAGTACAAGAAGCTTTTCTAATTCATGACATACTACCAGATAGATGGGAAGGAATGAGTGGCTCTTATTTAGGTAAAGACTATTCCTCTCTATCTTGTATGTTAGATATATATAATATAGCAGATAAAAAACTCTGCGTATTATTTTTAAAACATATAGAAGCACGAAATTCACAGACTATAAATAAAGACTTAGAAAGAAAAAGAAAAAGTTCAAAGAACAAAGGCAGAAGCGTAGCGAAATAGAATGGCAAAAAAAGGTGGAAAAAATACAGTAGTAACCGAATTTAGTGATGGTGATAGTCTTAAAAAACTACGGAATGAGCTAAAAAAGACTAAAGGCGGTTTTGATGCACTTGCAACTTCGCAAAGAGGTGCTGACCGTGCAGCTAAAGGAATGACAGGTCAGTCTTCAAATGCATCTAAAAATTTCTCAAAAATTCAACAAGGTATTAGCGGAGGACTTGTTCCTGCGTATGCGACTCTTGCTGCTCAAGTATTTGCTGTTACAGCTGCCTTCCAGTTCTTATCTAACGCAGTAGACTATAGAAATTTAATAGCTGGACAAGAAGCTTTTGGTGCTTCTACAGGTACAACTTATAAAACTATAACAAAAGATATTCAAGCTGCTACAGAAGGCCAGTTAAGATACCAAGAAGCCGCTCAAGCTGCTGCTATAGGTATTGCTGCAGGTTTAACATCTGAGCAAATTACAGAGATAGGTGTAGCTGCAAAGAACACATCACTTGCATTAGGAAGAAACTTAACAGATTCATTTAATCGTTTAACAAGAGGTATAACAAAAGCAGAACCAGAACTATTAGACGAATTAGGTATTATACTTAGACTAGATCCAGCATTAAAAGCTTATGCTGATAAGATTGGAAAAAGTAAAGAACAGTTAAATCAATTTGAAAAATCTCAAGCTGTTGCTAACGAAGTTTTAGGACAAGCAGAATCTAAGTTTGGAAAAATAGCTGAAGAAATACCAGAATCTGCTTTTGCTCTTCAACAATTTGCAATTGCTTTTGATGATCTATTAAATAATGTAAAAGCAGGACTCGGAGCAGTAATTACACCTATAGTATCTTTTCTATCAAAAAATGTTGCGGCTCTTACAGCAGCATTAGGCCTTTTCGCACTTCCAATTATTAAAAGTATTTTACCTAACTTTGACGAAATGGGTAAAGCAGCTCGAGTAAACTTTGGGATAGTACAAGCAGAAATAGGTGAAACTCAAATGAAGATGGCATTAATGACAGGCGATCAAAGGGGTTTGAGAGCAGGAGCTGCAACTGGGATAAACGATTTGAGAGCAAGAGAAGGATTGAAACCTGTTGGCACAATGCATGGTCAGATGACTGGAGCATCAATTGCTAAGCAAAAAGCTCAACTAGAAAAAGGTGGAAAGATGCGTGAGATGTTTAATAAAAGAGAAAGAGCATTATATAGACGTCATCTAAAAATGCAAGAACTTTCTTTACAAATATCTGAAGCAAAAAAGAGAAAAGAGTTTCAAAAAACTGCTACATTTGTTAAATTAAAACAAAAAGAAGTAGAATTATTTTACAGAAAATCTCAATTAAGAATGATAGGGTTTACAGAAAAAGCTGCTAAAGCAATGAATAAAGCTTTTTTCTATATGGGCTTACTTGGAGCCGCAGCACTGGTTCTAACTGCTTTAGGTTCAATGCTAGCTCCAATTTTTGCAGCAAGTGAGGCTCAACAAAAATTTAATGAAGATTTAGAACAATCTATTGAAAGACAAAAAACATTAAATGAAGAACTAGCAAGAATGAATCGTATGAGGCCAGAAGCTGGATTGGAAAGATCAGTTCATTTTGGTACAACTTTACTATCTACTACAGCAACAAAAGAAATTCAAGCAATGCAAGATGCATTTGAGGAACAAAAAAGAATATTAATACAAGAAGGGGAAGACTTAAAAAGTTTGGATTTTGTAACTAAAAATGTTTATGGAGAAAAAGAAGTACATTCTGTGAGACATGGGGTAATAAAGACGACAGGAAAAATCGGAGAAAGAGTAGGCGTTAGAGACAAAGAGTTAGATAAAAATAGACAAAATACTATAGATACTATACTGAAGTTAAAAAACAATGCAGTTGGACCTCTTAGAGACGAATATCAAAAGTTATATAAACAATTACTAGATGGTGAGAAAATTGACGAGGATCAACTAGAACGAGTGGCAGAATTAGAAAGAGAACATCAAAGTTTAACAGATAGGGTTAAAAAACAAGCAGAGGTTAGTAAATCATTTCAACAATCTTTAACAGGTATGGCAGGAAAAGGTCTACCATATCAAGCTCAAAGAAGAGCCTTAAATGATATGCTAAAAACTCAAGAGGCAATTATTGAAAGTACAATACGAGGCGGCAAGGAACCTAGTGCCTTTGATAAAGAAAGACTACAAGAGTTATTAGATTTTAAAGATACTTTAGCAGGAATTGTAAAATTAGAAAAAGAAAGACTTAAGACGATAGAAATAAATAAGAGAACAAGATCAGAAGCTCAAAGAGCTGTAACAACACGAGAAAAATTAAATGTTGCAGATACTAAAAATTTAGCTGCTCAAGAAAAACTAACAAAAGCACAACAAGATGAAAAAGCTGCCAGAGCTGCTGTATTCGCTCTTAAATTAAAGGGATATAAAACAGAAGCAGATTTTAGAGATAAAGCAGGAAAATTAGATAAGAAAGCTTTACAGGACTATATAGATGGTGGAGGTATCTTAGAAGAAAATGTCCAAGATGCAGAGTACTCATTAACACTTGCAGAAGATAAAGTAAAAACAGCAGAAACAGAACTAGAAACACAAAAACATTTAACAGAACAAGAAAAAATAAAACTACGAATTGCATTAAATAATCTTTCACTACAAAAACAACAACTTGCTTTAAGTACATCAATGTTAGAAAGGCAAACAGGAGAAGTTGGATTTAATACTATGTTTGGTGGAACAAAGTTCGGAGCAAGACAAAAGAAAGCATTTGACTTAGAAAACAGTAAAGTAAAAGCAGCTCAAGATGCACTAGCTATTCAAACTCAAATCGACAATTTAGCCGAAAGAAACCTTAACAGGACTAGTGAGGAGTTTTTAAAAGAACAAGCGTCGATTGATAATAATAAAGCAAAATTAGAACTACTAAGAAAGCAGAATGAATTCCAAGAAGAAGCATTAACACTTGGGGGTGAATTACAGATGTCATTTGCAAAAGGTATCGAAGACATGTTTACTGCTTTTGCACAAGGTTCTAAAACCGCAAAAGAGGCTATGAGAGATTTTACTGTCTTTATGCTGAAAAAACTAGCAGAAATAGCTGCACAACAACTTGCTATGAACATGCTAACAGGAATGTTTGGTATTCCCATACCAAGGGCAACAGGTGGAGTAATACCAATGGCAGCTGGAGGAATCGCTATGCGTAAGTATTCTACTGGAGGTATTGCAACTCAACCTACATACTTAGTTGGAGAAGGAAAATATAATGAAGCAGTAGTTCCATTACCTGATGGTAGAACTATACCAGTAGAAATGAGAGGGGGCGCAGGAAATAATATAACTGTAAATGTAGATGCAAACGGTGGACAACAAACTACTATGGATGGAGCGCAAGGAGCAGCTCTTGGTAAAGCTATCGCAGCAACTGTAATGGAAACAATACAAAGAGAGAAAAGACCTGGAGGAGTATTAAGTAGATAATGGCAACAGCAATCAGACAAAATGGCGGAGCAAATATAACTGGATTTTCTGCAGCAGTTCCTGTGGATAAAGGGTTTACAAGACAATCAACACCTAAAATTCACACAATGGATTTTGGTGATGGATATACTCAAAGAATTACAGACGGTATAAATAACTTACAACAAACAATGCAAGTATCTTTTAGTACAAGACCAAAAGCAGAAATAGATGATCTAGTTGCTTTCTTTGAAAGTTTAGGTGGGGTAAATAAATTTGAAATGACAATAGACGATAGTAATGGAAATGAAACAATTAAAGTCTTATGTCAGCAGTGGTCACAGACATGGGCATTTGATAATTTTTATAGTTTAAGTGCAACATTTGTAAGGTGTTATGAGGCATGACGGAAAAGATTGCAATTAAAGAAGTTCAATCATTAGAACAAGACTCTGGTCTTGTTATTCTTTATGAGATAGAACTTTCTAGTAGTAGTTCAGCTTATTTTGCTCCTGCAAAAGACAATGACTTAGCTGATGTTCAAATGTATGATTTTGATAATAATAGCCAACTAAATACTTACAAAGCGATTCCATTTCAAGGAGAAGGGTTTGAAGTGAGTAGTGCTGGAGTAACACCAAGACCCGTAGTTACCTTTTCTAATATTTTAACGGACTTTCAAACAGAGGTAGGTACAAGTGATTTTCAAACTTTAGTTGGAAAAAAGATTATACGAAGAAGAACATTAGCAAAATATTTAAAAGATGGAAGTGCAGATACAGGTTCTGGAAATACTCCAGTAGAATTTCCAAGACAAACATGGATTATTGATAGAGTCGAGCAAGAAAATGCTGCAGAAATATCATTTGAATTAACAAGTCCTTTTAGTGTAGAGGGATTAGTACTACCATATCGTGTAGTAGGGCACAATGCATGTCCTTGGGTTTTTCAAGGAGCAAGTCCTACAAAGTCTGTTGCAGCAAGAAAAGGTGGTTGTACTTGGCATGATGAAGGTAAATATAATATAGAAGGAACTACTTATTCTGTCTATGTAAATGAAGATGACGAATATATTATACCGTCTTCAACTAGTTTTACAACTTATACTTCTGGCAGTAAGGCTGCAAATAGTTACCATAAAACTACAACTACTTTAGGAGTTGCAAGTGGAGTGAGAAGATATGATTCAGATGGAACAATAGATACTGATGCAGATGGTACTACTGTAAATAATTATTGGCAAGCTGTAAGAACTACTACTGCAGCACCTTCAGATACTAGCGCAGATTGGAATAGAATAAGAGTTTTTGAAAATTATAATGCAAGTACTACTTATTATGCATATACAGATGATAAATATAATGATTATGTAAAAGCAACTAGCGGGACAGCTTTTATGTGGAAGACTAAAATAACAGGCTCAGGCAACGCACCCGGACACGGTAATTATTGGAGACGAGGTGATGTTTGTGGAAAGAGACTAAGTTCTTGTCAATGCAGATTTGGATTTAATCCTATAAGTTCTGGAACAGCATCAAGTACAGGACAAGCCGTAAAAGACACTAGATTTGTTTTACCTTTTGGAGGATTTCCTGGTGCAAGAAAATTTAAGTAAATTACTTCCAGAAATCTATACCCATATGGAAAAAGCAGCTCCAATGGAAGGCTGTGGATTGATTATTAACGAAGATGACCCTTCTTTCATTCCTCTGAAAAATATGAGCAAAGAAAAAGATCACTTTGTAATCGACGCAAAAGAGTTCGTTAAGTACTCGATGATTTCAAAAATATTATATGTAGTCCATAGTCACTATGGCCAAGATTGTAGCCCAAGCGAGCATGATAAATACAATTGTAAAGCGTTAGGTATACCATACTTAATTGTATCATTACCAGAAAAAGGAGAATATATTTATGACCCAAGTTAAATTATTAGGAGAAAAGTTTGGCACAGATTGGAGCTGTGGACATAAGTCTGTTCGTGATATTCTTAAATTAATTGACTGTCAAGTTGAAGGGTTTAGAGACTATCTTGCAGAGTGTCATGAGAAAGGCATACAATTTACTATTCAAAATGGAGATGATTTTATAGATGCAGATCTTAATGAAATGACATTAAATAATTTAAAAGATACTGTTATCATAACTCCAATACCTGCAGGTTCTGGTAAAGGTATGAAAAAACTAATAGCAGGATTACTATTAATCGCTGCTTTCTTTTTTATTCCAGGATTAGGCACATCAGGTTTAGTATCGGGAGCACCTGCTACTACTAAAACTCTTACAACTGTAGTGGGACAAATGGGGGGCATGCCATTATCTGTATCAACAACAATACCAACAGCGTTTGGAGCAGGTAGTCAAAGTATTGCAGCAGCATTATCAAGTGGAGCAACACTAAGTACAGCTGGAAATATGGTCTTAATGTTAGGAACTAATTTGGCTCTTGTAGGACTAGCAGAAATGCAAATGCCAGATGCAGGGGAAATGACATCTGATCCTTCATTTTTATTTAATGGAGCAAACAGTAATATTGAACAAGGACAACCAGTACCAGTATTATATGGTACTATGAAGATAGGGGGAACACCATTAAGTCAAGGATTTAAAGCAGGAGAATTAAAAAATACAGTTTATAATTTAGCAAATGCTTCTGCATCTGCTCAGACTTATTATGGAGATGGAAATAATGGAACATCAGCAGTAGGAGGAAGCAGCTCAGCTGACGATGGCACAGCGGCGGTAATGTTAAAATAATGGCAAAATATATTTATACACCCTTTGGAGTAAAAACACAATCAGCAAGATCAAATCCTGATAAAACTCAGGTTGCCTTGACTTATGATATTTTATCTGAAGGAGAAATAGAAGGACTCGATAATGGACTTGCTTCTGTATTCTTAAATGATGTACCAATTATAGATAGTCTTGCAAATGAGATTGTAAAAGTTCGTAGAGCTACAGTAAGCACTACTGCAAGTAGCACTACTATAACTTCAAATACTTTTGGAGACATAAGAACTTTATCTCACAATAATCTATCGGGACTCGGCCTAGGACAAAGGACTGTACTAGTTGAAAAAGCTAGAGCAAAGACATCGATAGCAAGTGGTACAGCAGGAAGCACTCAAGTTACTACTTCAAGTAATTTCTTTAATAATCTTATGATATCCTCGCTAAAAAATTCTAAATTAAGAGGATTTGTTAGAATTGATGGAGCAGGGCCAAATGGTAGTACACTAGTTACTGGAGCTACTTTTGTAAGTGCTACAGAAATAAAAACAGAAATTCCATTGGCAACTTCAGTTACTAATACTACTTTACATGTCGATTTAGTTACTACTATAAGTGGCCTTTCTGGAAATAATGCAACTTTATCTACTGCCCCAGGCGTAACACTTTCATCTACAGCAGTGGTAATAACCGGCGCAAATATACAAGAAACAAGA
>VTLG01012504.1_pt1 | contig 14198 bp, 16 predicted proteins | sample 4694571 | NCBI WGS metagenome assembly VTLG01 (sample SAMN12604809, study PRJNA352737) | marine metagenome | biome: ENVO:00000447; feature: ENVO:00000209|ENVO:00000569|ENVO:01000036; material: ENVO:00002151; isolation source: viral sequences binned using virsorter ...
AAATTGATACCACCTTCGCTGCTGGATTATTATCGGCTGTAACAGCCCAGTACGGCTTAAATATCAAGAAAAATGGTGACAAAAAGAAAGTAAATGGTAATGTTAAGATAGTTGACAATAAAGATTCTAAAGTTGGAGTTGTAAAAAAATGAAAAAACTTTTTGCAATTTTTTGTCTATTACCTACAGCAGTATTTGCGGACATAAAGCAAGAATTTGTGACATCTGCCCAAATTTCTGTAGATATGCCCTATGTTGTTACGAATAAGGTAGGTACTACATATAGTCTTAGCGGAAATAATATTACACCATCTGTAACTGTAGGAGATACTACAACATCAGGAAAGATAGGAGGTATTAATGTTGGTTCGTTATCCAACGGAGTGCCAGCTATGATTCAAACAGATACAACTATCACAACTGCTGGATCAGCTTTTTCAAAAACTGAATCGGTAACAATGGGTGACGCTACACCATCTGCTGTGACTCCTTCTAGCGGTATTGCATCATTACCAGTATTAGGTGGCCAAACCACTGTTGGATCTGGAGGTACTCTTGGATCTGGAGCAATGACTTCTTTATCATCAGGAGTTCATACTTGTACTGGTGCATTTGGATCTGGTTCTAGCTGCATAGGAAGCACTACAGTTCGTATCACAATAGATTGAATGATTCCTCCTATATTATCTGCTCTACTGGCAATCTTGATTTATGGCACTTGTTCTTTTGCGTTATATAAGATTTTCCTTGATAGGGGTAATACTTATATGGATAGACTTCGCAAAAGCCGTGCCAATCGTGCCTCAGTTCCGTACGGGGACTTCTCAAACAACTAGCACATCAGAACAAGTAATAAATGAAACGATTACCAGCCATCAATACAGAACAGGCTATAGTTATTCAGCATCAGGACATAATATCAAATCTGAAACAGGATATATTAACCCTACTCCTACGACTACGAATGAACAAACAGTTGGGGGAGTAAATTTTAATTGGACTTCACCAAACTTAGAAGCTATACCTCGTTGGGGAATCGTAAACGATGGAGCAGCCTTCTCTCTACAAGAAACGCTAATTACTCCAGGGTTAGATACGACAACAACCATAACTCGTCAAATAAATACAAGCACAACCGTAGAAACTACAACTACGTTTGGACAATAGCTATAATCCTTTGCCCTGCAAGGGTTTTGGCAAATACAACAGTTGCAAGTCCTAGCAGCAATGCACAAGGTGTTGTTAATAATAATGCAACCATGATTACACCATCAGCAATGCCTTCATTTAAAATGAGTCAAGGGATTGTCTGTGCCTCTCCTAGTCTTACAATTACTCCATATGTAACTGATAGTTGGTCTTTCGCATTACCTAGAGAAACTATAACAAGAACACCTATATATGACGAAGATACTGGAGAGATAAAATATTATTCAGAAATACCTAGATTTGAAAAAGATAATTTTAATTTAAATTATGGAATCTCGGCTCAACTGAATATACCATTGGGAAAGTCTCCAGCACTTTGCCATGAGGCAACAGCAGTAAATATAGAAGCACAAAAATTATTAATCAAGAAAACTAAAATGGAAATTAGTTTATATCGTTTAGAAATGTGTGCAAAACAAGCAAAGTTGGGAGCGACATATAAGCCTGGAACACCAGAAGCAGCTACTTGCCAAAATATTATTGTAAACATACCTCCAAACCAAGTTATACCGCACAAACATAAAATAGAGCAGTAGACAAGCACGGTTAGACTTGCCTACCTAGACACCCTATCCATTGCCTTTTCAAATAGGGTATATTTATTTTACTTTATTTTTGTTAAATTTAGAAATAATATTTTTAAAAATAGTCTTACTTAATGATTTGAGAACGCCCAAAAGTAATGGAGAACTGGCAGCCAAGAGAGAAATAGCAACAACGTTAAGAGCAGCACTAGGACTTGGGAGTACAGAATCGACAAACGTGACACTTTCATAAATTGGAATGCATTCTATGCCGTCATCACCCCTCTTATAACCCTTAACTCTTTCTGTGCGCAACTCTGAAGTGTATTCATTTATTCTTCTGTCATTTTTACCAGGACAATCAGGTATTACAATCTCCTCTTCCTTTTTTTCTGGTATTGTTGCCTCTGGTGTTTGTGTTTCTGGTAAGGGCGGTGGTTCATTACTGATAGGTGCTTCCTCTGTAATGACAAGATTCTCAGGTGTATAGTCAAGAGGAACAAAGCTAGGAAATGGAAAATCGCACGATGTGAATACGCCATTTTTGTCCTCAATAAGTAAATTACGATTACCAGTATTCTTTATATCACGATGTTGATAGGTACAACCAGGCACATCAATATCTGGTGGTTTTGCAATATTTATATAATGTTGGCTGTATGGTTCTGGTATGTCAGGTACATATATTTCTGGTATATGTATCTCAGGTATTTCCATCAAATAGGTAATGACTTACCAGTAACAGATGGTAGTTTTTTATCTATCTGACCAGGTAATATTTTTTGTACTTCTTGCATCACCTCATTCATAACTTTTGTTTTAAATTGTGGCGAGGAAAAGTATCTGTATGCAAAGTATCCACCCCCAAGCATTGACGTTGACAATAATAGTGAGAGGATAGAAGCAACCTGAGTTATACGAGTTAGTATCATGTGGAAAGAAGCATTTATAAAAGCATTAGCACCAATAAGTTTAATGGTGCTTTTTTTAATTGTTGGTTTAGCACCACTTTACTTAATAGGTGGAATGATGACTAAACAGATGCACGAAAAAGTTAATTGATTACCTCTGTATGAGTTATTTCTTGGTTAAGTTCTTCAAGCTCTTTGATTCTTTCTCCACAACTGTATACTTTCATTTTTAAAGCATCACGACCAACAGATAACTCTTTTATTTTTTCTTGAATTTTATTAAATTCATCAACTGCAACTTGCATTTCTAGTTTTAGTTGATCTATGCGTTTTTGAAAATTTTTCATAGTTTTAGATAGTTTTGTTTGCTATAAGAAAAGTTTTATATGCATCTTTGACATCTGTAGTCCAAACCAGATTGCAAATGTTTTTTACTTCGTCTGGTATTGCAGTAACATTATCAGGTTCTTTATCTAGTGGATTATTAACTAAATTATCAGAAGCATCCAATGTCCCAGCGTTTAATACATATCTTTCAAAAGACTTTGCAAGTTCTGTATCATCTTTTTTGACGACTGTCGCTTTTCGCACATGCACCGCCTTATATGCGCCAACAATTTCTATCTTGTCGTATTCAATTGACTCTGTTAGTGCCATTAGGATTAATCTCCGATTAAAACAGGTTTAGGCTTAGTTTATAGACTTAGCTCGGTCTATGCTGTTCTGTACATTATTGTAAAATCAAATCTGTTTGTACTTGCTTCAGCATAAGTAAAAGTATCTCCACCACTTACATACAATGCAACATTTGCTTGGCCAGCATTAACGTGAAATGTAATATTAGGAGTATCAGCATGGTTACTATTTGTATAACGGATTACACCAGAACCAGCTCTTCCACCACCAGCAGTAAAAGGTAAAGTAAATTGAAACATATTTCCTGATGTTGTTGCATCTCCGTTTAAACTTATGCTTCCTGTAACAATACAAAAATTACCAATCTTTGTATATTGACCATCAGTAGGAGTAGCTTGTGCAGTACCATCAAGAGGTGCTGGTGTGTAAGTTCCTTCTTCATAATCGTCTAGTGCGTTAGCTGATGTAGTGTCAGTTCCATTTGGAATTATTCCATCTTCTGTAAATTGTACCCTTTTACCACTATTAACAAAAAACTCAAATCTTTCAGTTGAATGAATATATAAAATTCTACCTTTTTGATCTGTTCCACTTGTAGAAAAATCAATAAATGCTCCTGTATCTCCGTTTAGTTGTATTTGTGCGTAATCATCACCACTACTTAAACCCATTAATACACCAAAATCTGCTGGTGAAGAGTCAGCTACAAGTCCTTTCACGTGTAGAGGATATAACGGATTTGTTACTCCGATACCTACTTTTCCATCTGAATTTATACGCATCTTTTCATTTGCACTACCACTTACATGAAAACATAATGGTGTAGCCGTACTGGGGCCAATACTGGTGCTACTGTTTTTTATATTGACGTTAAAATCAGCATTTGTTCCATTCGTAATATTTAATCCTTCTCCATAAGATGAAGTGGCAGCAATAGTAGCTTCAATATCACCAACAACATCAAAAGTGGCTGAAGGGTTATTAGTTCCAACTGCTACGCGATTTTGACCAGCATCAACATAAAATAAATTTGCTTCGCTATCGCCTTCAATTCTAAAATCTACATCTGCACCAGTTTCATTAAATATAGTTACTGTTCCTAACTCCATTCTTTCAGTGCCGCCAGTTGCCACGTTAAAAGTATTAGCAGCCGAACTATATATTCCAGTATCTAAATCATCTCTAAAAGCTAATGCTGGTGCGGAATTCGACCCATCTTCAAGAGTTAACGTACCGTCTAATTGAAATAGTTCAATCCATGCGTTATTAGCTGCGTTTCTTATTTTTAAAGTCCCTGCTGTAGTATCAGCCCAAAATTGGAAAGCTTCTGTACTAGCTGGTGATGAAGAATTAGAATTATTTGTTTGTATTGCTTTAAGTGCATTATTCAAGTCTGTTCTAAATGCAGCACCAGATTGGTTGGCAATATCGTAATCATGTGTTGGCATTTCTTAGTCCTTTTCTTTTAAGTATAGGATAACTTATAACTTAAATATAAACATAATTAAGTTCCTTTACCAAACCCAATTGCTGTATATCTAAAATTAAGATTTTTAGGATTATTATTTATATCTCTTACTTCTATAACAAATTGTGTTCCTGTTATAGATGTAATTTTAAAATAATCACCTGATACAGCACCATCAAGAGTTATTCCGACTGTTGGTAAAAAAGCTGAAGTTGAACCACCAAGAGAGCCAGTACCCGCAAAAAATGGATCTGTGAATGTGACTGTTTTCCCAGAGCTAGATGTACCAGATGCAATAAGCCCATCGGTAGCATCAGAGTTACCAATACTTGTTTCTGTTCTGCGTTTAACGCTTGCTTCAAAACCAAGTTCTGTAACATTTATATTTTGTGCTGGGTCATTTGATTCAAGTTCACATTTAAACTTGAATCCTCTTGCTGTATATTCACCATTTGCAAAGGTATTAAACTGAGTAAAATTTGCTCCATAGGTACAAGAAGTTCCGCTTGATATTGTTGCGCTAGCACTAGCTGTAACTGTAAATGTGTTTGCATTTGGTACTGTTTGAATTTCATAGTTGCCGTCTGTTGCACTACCAGCAGTGAAATCTATAACAACAAAATCTCCTGCAGAATATCCATGCGAGGTCTTTGTGATAGTAATTGTAGTCCCGCTTTGTTCGTAGGTGGCTGAAACTGAAGTTGCTGGGTCTATATTTGTTGTTGCTACTAAAAGCTTTGCGTTCACATCATCTGCTTGTGTTCCGTCAAATTCAGTCCAAGTATCTATGAGGGCAGTTCTTGAGTCAATAAGATCATTTACTAAAAGTCCAGAGGTGACAAATCTTCTTTTTAACATTAAATTAAAGATCGCACCCATATCAACCTTATTTTGAAACTCATAGCTACCACTTGAGTTTATTGGTCCAGCAAAATCTATATTAGATAAATCATCAATATTTTGAGTAATTGAATCCCAAAGCAAAGTCCCATCTAATAAAAGCCCATCAAAAGTAGCATCATAAAAAGTATTTGTTTTTTCACCTTGAAATGGTGGTGAATCAGTATCTTCTCTTTCTGTGAGTATTACTTGATTCGGTTGCGGATCAGGTGCTGTAACAATTATTCTTGCTGCATTTTTTGACCTATTTCCAGTATCATCGATAAACTTAATACTGTACGTTCCAGTAAGTGCTGGAACAAGTGTTTCTGTTATATTTCCAGCAAGTCTAGGAATTATTTCTGTAGAGTTTTGAAAAGTTGCAACTGCTGGGTCAACAGAAGGTGTATGCCTGACGGAAACTGTGCCACCATGCAAAACGTCAACAGAAGTAGAGGGATTAAAACGTAGCCGTACAAACTGATCTGATACAGGCTCAAGAGTTAAACCACTTGGATCTTCTGGCAATGCTGTTTTTCCTACAGTATTAACCGTTAAAGTACTAGGACTTGTAGATGGTTTACCCAATGCATTAAAGCTAAATATTCTAAATTCAAAAGTACCTATGTCTGTCTCAAATATTTCTATATCAGGTCTACTTACTGTTTGTGTTATAAAATTACCATTATTAAAACGATGTTGTACTCTATACTGACTTACACCTTGTACTGGCGTCCAAGATACAATTAACTTAGAAACAGCACGATTATTAAGTACAACAATCTGTTCCTGTGAGACTAGGTTTGATGGCGCAGGTTTTAATTCAGTTAGTGTTGTTACTGTCCTTGTAGGTAATGCAGATCCATCTTCAACAAAATTATACTTACCGCTGTTGTGTGTTAAGGCTGTAATTGTATAATTTAATCCATCATTTTCTACAACATTAACAACTCTCCATGTCGTTGTTTGTAGAGCAGTGCTTTCATATACCCAAACACTATTAGTTTGTGGTGCAGAAGTAAATGATGTGTTTGTAGTGCCATCTGCTCTTGTAACACTATTAACAGTAAAGACTGAATTGGTAATATCAGAAACTACACCAGTTTCCAATGTTCCATCTGATAATATTGCAGAAATCGTATCACCTAATGTAGGTGTTGTAGGCAAGTCAGATATATTATCAACTGTTATCGATGTTGTTGTCGCTGTATTTATTTTACCTCCACGCCTTACACCTGCTCTAACAGGATCTGATATTTGTATAATTTGACCAGGTCTTACTAATACACCAGCTTCTAGTGTTGTTGTAAATGTACAGGTTTCACTAGATTGTTGTTCATTGTATAAAAACCAACGACCCATCCTTGCAGCTTGTCCTCTAGATGTACAAGCAAAACTTTTTATATTTTTTACTACACTTCCGTATTTTGTAGACGCTGTTGTATCTTCTACTGTTTCATAATCTAATGTTTGTGTCTCCATGTCAAAATAACCAACATTTACTATTGTATGCCTTGTTTTTAATGATGTACCTGCGTATGTAAAACCACCATCAAGTACATTAGCAAGAGTAAATTGATATACAGGATCAGCAGGTCGATCTTGAGATATTGTTATAGAACCAGCAGAATAAAAAGGCATTACACGCATTACTGCACATAAATCATTTATTAAAGTAAATGCTTCATTACCATTATTAATATTTACATTACAACTAAATCTAGGCTCTGTACCTCCAACACCATCATCTACTTGTGTAGAGTTATAAACTGACGCAGAATAAAAAGCATATTGATCAATTGTTGTTTCACTAAGAGAAGCACCATATCTAGTATTAGTTAACAAATCATATAAAATCCATGCAGGATCAGATGTCCATTCTTTATTAGTTTTAAATGTTCCATTAAATGTACCGCTATAACTTATAGAACCATCTGATTGTACTGTCGCATTATGAGGTATTTTTACCTTAATACCCCTGATTTTGTACATTCTTGTAGGAATTTGCGGAAACTGTTCTGCATCAAACCTTATACCTACATGTGCAATATCTGCATAAGGTCTTTGTTCATTTATTATTTCAGTAAAACTAACCCATTGAAATGCATCAACTAAAGTAGATTCTGTACTATCTGCTGTATCTCTTTCAACTCTAACCTGTACAGGAAAAGATATTGTTGATGCAAATTCTATTTTATAATCTCTAAAATATGGATCTTTTGATCTACCTGTGATTGTATCTGTCAGTGCAGTAGTAGTAGTACCATCATTTTCAATTACTTTCATCGTAAGAGAAACTGATGTTCCAACAATATCACCATCATCTTCAAATTTTTGTATTGATGGAAAACCAATTGTTATTCTTACCGCATTAACAGAAGTATTACTAATAGTTTGTGTAACTGGTGAAGATGCTGTTACATTAGTACCAACAGGATTTTCTGTTTCTATTGCAGCAATACCTGGTATATAAGTTTGATTTGATGTACCAAATCTTGGAGTAAAGGTAACATTTTGAAAATTAAAATCAGAATCATCAGGAGTTGTATTACTTGCATTTTGTTGTAATACTTGCGTACCATTCATAAACACATCTTTAAGTGCAGCATTGTTATACGCAGATGTACCTTGTGTTAACCCTGATGCAGAAGGAAAACCTTCTATTTCACCTTCTGATAAAACATCGATAATTGTAGAAAACTGTTTACTACCTAATACACCATCAGGCAAGGTAGCATCGATAATACGTGTACCAGGATCTTCAAATGCATTTGTAATATTACTCATGCTTCACCTTCTACCTGTACTGTATCAACACCATTAGATACTGTAATAGAACCAACAAAAATTTCTCCATATACTAAAGGTAATGAAACACCAGCTTTAGATACATTTTTTATACCACTAAAACTATAGTTTGCATTAGCATCTAAATCATTTACCTGACTTGGCACATTAGGGATTGTCGGAGTAGGTGTTAATAATTGACTCGCACCACTTAACATAAGACCAACACCAACAGTAGTAGCTAAACTTGCATAGGTTAAACTTCCAACAATTACACCAGTACCAATCACACCTACCGCTGCTGCACCAGATAATGCACCTCCAACAACAATTGCTGTTACTGGATCAGCACCTTGTATTACAGGTGTTATAGTTACTGTCATTCCAATAGGATCTGCAAGTTGTTGTTCTGTAATATCATATTGTCCTACATTTACTTTATAATATTTATTTTTCATATAACTTTCTGCTTCTGGATGATTACATAATATAAATTTCATTACATCAGGAATATTATTAACAAGTGCTTCCTGTTCTTTCCATCCTAGAAAATCAGCAAGTTCACCATATACTTTTATTTTACGAAGCATAACGTAACCTCCTTCCTGTGCATTTTACAAGATTTCCATCATATGTATCATGCGAAGACAAACGAAAACTTAAATGATGCAATAATTTTTGTTCGCCTACATAAACTGCAACATGATTTAATCCAGTGCTTCTTATCCTTAATAACAAAGCATCATTAGGTTGCAAGTCCTCGTTATCGTTTAGTTCTCTAAAACCACATTGTTTCCAAGAACTATCAAAAATTGGATTGTCTTGAAACTCTTGTGGATACTTAGGTCTTTCGAAGTCTTTAATATAAATCCCTTTTTGTTTGTAAAAATCTCTAACAAGAGTCCAACAATCTTGTACACCCCATACCCATTGTCTACCAATTAATGGAGGTTTATATCCACTAGGTTCAAAGGAATACCATGAATTATTACTTGGTGATACGATATGCCATTTTATATTATATTTTTCACAACAAGCTAAATCTGCTGGGCTAGGTTGTGGTGAGCTAAAAGGATGACTATGTACAATTCCAACTATTGCACCATACTTATCTTCTGCTTTCATCCAATCATTTGGATCTATCATAAATTGTGCATCAAGATGTAATGCTAAATTTTTACAAGGAACATAATATTCTTTACCTTTACTAATTACAAGTAAACCACAAGATTCTCTCGGCTGCTCTTGTTTTGCATGATCTAATGCTTTATCTTTCCAAGTCATAATTATCCATTAACGAAAGAACCAACACCTGGAAATATATCTTTTGTTACCTGTCTTCTTGGTAGTCTAAGATTTAAAAGATCTAATTCTGATACTAATTCAAATTCAACAGTATCACGATTTTCTGATAATTTACGATCTATAAAATATATTTCATCAGGTAACTTACTAGAAGGATCTGGCGTGCCAAAAGGATTTGTACCGCCTGTAAAATTTGCTGCATCAATATATCTTGCCAATGTTCTTATTCTTGTAAATTTTGCACCTGTCAAATCATTCCCTGGTGTTGTTTGATTCACTAGTGCCATTAATGCTGTAATAGTTCCTAAAGCATTACTTACAGTAAATTTTGGCCTTGGTATTTGCCCTTTACCTGTAAACTCAAAACCTTCTGCTTTTACAGGAAATCTTTGATATGTATTCCCCTCCCATACAAGCTCACCACTACTATTCATATTAGATCCATCATGAAATCTATATACAGTGGTTGCACCATGCAAACTAGAATCTAGTGTTACAGTAAAAAGTTCTATTAAAGAACTAGGATTTATTTTTTGTAGTTCTGATACAGGTATTGCCATTTACGGTTCAAATACTTCCTCAAATTTTGCAGAAATTGTAGCCTTACCTGCATAATTTACTTGTTTACGCCAACTTAGACATATATATTTTTTACTAGCAGATTCTGTAGGTGCTTGAAAATCAAAACTAGCTAAATCAGATATTCTTGCATCTAAAAATGTTTCAATTGTATCGCTATCAGCCTCATCTATATTTTCAAATTTAAAATTAAATTTTTTACCATTTTGATTATCTGGTAATCCTATAATTACCCGATGTTGATATCCATCACCTAGTTTAATAACTCTTACATTAGGTTCATTTTCTTTTGTAAATCCAAATGATGGGTTAATTGATGGAAATGTAGCCATAATTAAAATCCTTGATGTAATAAACCACCTGGTCTTTTTTGTACTATTAATTCATTTTGTATAGCACCTGCTAAAACTCTACCAAGTTGATTACCTTGATTGTCATCGCCTTGTACAGCAGAACCAGATGCATCTACGTTTACAACTATATTAGTAGAACCTCCACCAGATGACTCAACTCCTAAATTACCAGATCGACCACGTTTAAGAGGAAGTATTGCTTCTGCCCCTGCCTCTCCCATAAGACCCAAATTACCTGCACCTCCATAACGGAAAAATGTTGGTTGCGTTACAACACCACCTTTTGCATATTTCATCAATCCTTCTTTAGCAAAGGCATTACCCATTGCACTAAATGACAAACCAAGATTAAAAATACCACTTATACCTTTGAGTAATGGTGTCATTATTTTTTGTCTAATTATTATTCTTGTCATGTCTGCTATAAGTGATCTTGCAAAATCACTAAAATTTAATTTTCCTGTCATTACAAAATTAACAAGTGCATCTTCCATATTTTTAAATGCATTAACAACAGTATCTTGTATTTGTTTTGTTACATCTTTTATAGACTCAATATAACTTTGCATACCTGCTGCTACTTTCGTACCAAATGTTTCATCTAGCTCTTTTTTAAGTCCACTTGTAGCTTCTTTCGCTCTAATTGCATTCTCTACAAACTCATCAAATTTAGGAGTACCAAACACCTCCTCTATCGTCATATTTTCTGTACCTTCAAAAAGTTTTTTTAGTTCATTTCTATAATCAATTGCAGGTTGTATTGCTTTTTTTATACCTTCTTGATTGCCTTCACTGAGCTTTATCCTAAAATCAAAGTCTTGAAAGTTTTGTATTATATTGCCTAAGCCTGGTATCTTTTTAAATCCTTCTAAGGTATCGCCTAATGCATCTAACATTGCGTTAACCATCTCAGCAACTTTGTTAAAAGCTTTTCTTATATTCCCAACAAAAAAATCAAAACCACTTTGTACAATTCCAAAAATATCTGAAGTAATTTTTCCTAATACACGAGAAACACCACTAAAAATATTTACTATATCAGTAATAAATTTCTTAACTATATCTTTGTTATTATTAAAAAATTTTAATGTATTTGTAGTAGCGTCTTGAAATAAAGCACCAATATTTGCAAATAAACCACCGAAGTTATCTTTAAAATTAGAAAACTCTGTAGCTAATCTATCTCCAGCAGCAGCAGGTGATTCTGCAAGAATTTTTGCATTTTCTCCATACTGATCGAATAGTAATTTACTAAATCCTAAGAAATCATCTAGTGTTACCTTACCCTGTTCTAATGCTTTATCTAACATCTGAGGTGTCATATCCATAGATGCAGCAAACAATGTAAAAGCCCCAGGTAAGCGTTCACCGAGTTGTTGTCTGAGTTCTTCTGCCGATACCTTACCTTTTGAAAACACCTGTGCGGTTGCAACCATAGCTGATCGCATATCTTCTAATGATCCACCAGTACCTCTAATACCAGAAGCTATAGATACAAATACATCCTGTGCATCTTTTACAGATTTACCTGCACCAGTAACAGAAGCTGTAAGGGCTGTGAATTGTCTAACAATAACGTCTTGAGGTATTGCTAACTCTGCACTTGTTTTTGCTAAAAACTCTTGTGCTTGATTATATTGTTCTGTGTCACCAATAACAAGTTTCAATGCTAATCTTTGCTTTTTCAACTCAGCAGTATATGAACCTATTTCACCTAGTGATTGTCTAGCACCACCTAATGTTGCACCAACAGTACCACCAACAACAGCACCTGCTACACCGCCACCAAGAACGCCACCAATAGTTGCACCAACAGCACCTTCTATCCCACCAAAAATACCAGCAGCACCTATAGCACCAGCAGTTTTTGCTACACCTCGTAACCTGCCACCCATTCCTCGACTAGCAGTTCTTTGCATCTTTCTCAAAGACTTATCTAATCTATTTGCTTCTCTTGTAGCCTCTCTAAACTCACGACTATTCATGTCTACATTACGAGCTAGTTCTCTGTATCCATTAGACAAAGCTCTTGTATTATTTATGCTTTTTACTTCCGTTCTTTCTTTCGCCTTCAATTCATTCATTAAACCTTTGACACTTATACCAGCACCTTTTGCACCTTTATTAAGTTTTTGTAAACCACTACTAAGTCCACGAAGATTCTCTAAACCTTCTGTTTTAAATACAACTTTTAAATTAGTAGTTCTATCTGCCATTATTTTTTATCCTTCTGCATAAGTTTCAATGCTTCGTATTCCATTACCTGTACTCCTTCAAACATAGCAACAGAATCTTTAACTGTATATATTTTACACAAGTATTCCAAAGATTTATAGTTTATGCCAGTTAATCCAGCCATACTGACATACCATTGCGTTGATAACTTCCAAAACATATTTACTATCTCTCTATTTTCTTCCCAAACAATACAATCTATGTTTCTTTTATTTTGTTGTTCGGCTGCGATTTGTTCTTCTGTTGCACCAAATGCTTTTAATGCTTCTACTGTTTCATCTATTACATCACCTTGTACCCAATACTTCGCAACCTCTCTTAGTTTTTTTCAGAAGCTCCTTTCATGCTTTCTCCATAAGCAACAATAATTGCTTGAACAATATAATGATTTTCCATTATTGCTTCTAGATTATCGTCATCAAAAGGCACATCATTACCTTCCTCATCTTTAATGCCTGACCAACCAACAAGAACAGTTTTGACAAAATTGTCATCACCACCATCGATCATCTTATCGAAATCTTTACGACTAACATTTTTAAATTTAGCCGTAAATGTTTCTTTCTTAAATTTACCTTTGTAAGGTGTCTGAACAGTTACATCCCAATCGTATTCTGTAACTTTTTTAAAGACTAATGGCATAAGTTAGGTCATTACTATACTTAGCTCATTATTACCTGCTGTTGTAGGTAATGCCAAGTACGGTAGGTTTAGTGCATTTACACCGCCAGTATCAGCACGAGTAACCCCTGTAATATCTGTCTGTGGAACATTAACAGTAATAATGTTACCAGCACTAGCTCCAAGCACAATAGAAGTATTGCCAGTAGCAGTAGCAACAGCTTTAGCAAAGTAATCTGTTGTAGCTCTAACAGGCTCTTCTATAACAGCAGTACCACCAGGCGCACGATTTGTAATCAATACTTCTTGACTAGATGCTGTTTCTTTATATAACACTTCATTGTTAAGAGCTAAATCAAACGATTCTATTCTTTGTGATGTAGCACCATGAAATGTTGCAGTTGTTATATTTGTATCATTTACTTCTAACGCTGCTGATTGATTAGCAACTGTAAATGTACCTGACATTGCTGTACTATCTGGAGCATTATATATACCAGTAAACTCAAAGTTGATTTGAGCGAACTGACCTGCTGCCATTGAGATAGTAGCTGTTCCTCTGCACCCTGTTATAACGTGCCTTGTAGCACCATAAAAACAAAGAATTGTACAACTAGAAAAAGAAGAACTGACAGGAGCATAAGTAACACTAGTTGAACTAGCTATAGTCTCGGATAGTCCACAACTTTTTA